>Ga0302165_10000909_pt1 | contig 10446 bp, 8 predicted proteins | sample I_Fen_E3_2_FD_193499 | JGI IMG/M metagenome (GOLD analysis project Ga0302165, IMG submission 193499) | Peat permafrost microbial communities from Stordalen Mire near Abisko, Sweden - I_Fen_E3_2 | ecosystem: Environmental > Terrestrial > Soil > Wetlands > Permafrost | place: Sweden: Abisko... | reverse complement strand
ATGGTTACCACCCGGAGTTGGATAGTTTCCCGAGAAATACCAGTCGCCACTATGGTTTGGACAAGCATTATGAAGTCCGTCGATGGTTTGATAAACCAATTCTACCGGACATTCAACATCACCCGGAGTCAGCATCTCGGCTATCTTCTTCGAAACTTCATCTTGCGTAAATGGTGCATATATCTCCGTCACAAAGTTTATTACCTCTTCTTTCGGCAAATTTTCCTGTGCCTTCGATTTGTGATACACCGCATCGATTATACTTTGTTTGCCTGTTTCTTTCAAGAGCTCAATAGCAGCCCGGAAAGCACAAAATTCGTTCATCCTGGGCATGTCTATACCGTAATAATCGGGAAAACGTACTTGTGGGGACGACGAAACAATAACGATCTTCTTTGGTTCGAGTCGGTTTAATATCTTCAGAATACTTTGTTTCAGCGTGGTGCCACGTACAATAGAATCATCGATCACCACCAGGTTATCCTGCTTTCCACGACGGATAGAACCATAAGTCACATCGTAAACGTGAGTTGCCAAATCATTCCGTTCATCGTTTTTCGAAATAAAGGTTCTCAGCTTTATGTCTTTAATTAGTACTTTCTCTACGCGGATAGGTTGATTGGTAGAAGCTTTAATCCCTTCTTCCATACCATAAAAAGCCACCTCGGCCGTATTGGGGATAAACGAAAACACGGTATTTTCCACATCGTTGCCAATGGCTTTAAGAATGGGCTGTGCCAACGACCGTCCCAGTTGTTTCCGCTCCCGGTAAATATCAATATCACTACCACGCGAAAAATAAATACGTTCGAATGAGCATTTAGCCAGTTCGGCAGCTGCCGGACGGATAGTTTCGAATTTAATCGTACCGTCTTTTTTGATAATCATAGCTTCGCCCGGGTTCAATTCTTTGATATCCTCTTCTTTCACGTTCATAGCAGTTTGAATCACAGGACGTTCCGAAGCTGTTACCACTATTTCATCGTCAATATAATAAAATGCAGGGCGGATACCTTTAGGATCGCGGAAAACAAACGAATCGCCATGACCCAGCATACCACAAATCACATATCCTCCATCCCACGATTTCTCCGACTTGCGGATAAATGAAGCTATATCCAGATTTTCTTCAATCTTATGTGTTATAACCAAATCATTGGAATAACGTTTTTTGATGTTGTCATATTCTTTTTGCACTTCCTGATCGAGCTGAAAGCCGAGTGATTCCAACATAAGGAAGGTATCACCTTTATCGCGTGGATGTTGTCCCTTCAGAGTCAACTGTTCAAACAGTTCATCCACATTGGTCAGATTAAAGTTACCAGCCAACACCAATGTTCTGTTTTTCCAGTTGTGGCGACGCAGGAACGGATGCACATACGACAACCCGCTCTTACCGGTGGTACTGTAACGCAAATGACCCATATATAATTCACCCGCAAAGGGTAACTCAGATTTTGAACGTTCCGGACTTGCGTATACCTCGTCCGAAGCCAAAGCCATCTTCTTATTTATTTCGGCAAAAATATCCTGAATGGCGTTTTTACCTTCCATCCGTTCGCGCCAGATATATTCCTCACCGGAGGGCATATCCAGTTTTACGGTAGCTAAACCAGCACCTTCCTGCCCACGGTTATGCTGTTTTTCCATAAGCAAATACATCTTTTGCAAGCCGTATTGCCACGTTCCGTATTTCTTCTGATAATAATCCAAAGGCTTCAAAAGCCTGACCATTGCTATTCCGCACATAATAAAAAGTTACTAGTTTTGAATTACAAGTTACAAGACAGTGAACAAGTAAACGAGTAAATAAGTTGTTTGAAAATAAAAACAATGCTTAAATCAGCATTTCACGCCAATTCAACACCAATGATTAAATAAAAAACCCCAACGTTGAGCGCAGGGGTTATTTAGTACATTATTCTACAGTTACAGATTTTGCCAAATTACGCGGTTGATCTACATTACAACCCTTGACAACTGCTATATGATACGCCAGAAGCTGCAACGGAATGGCCGCCAACAAAGGCACCAGACACTCCTCCGTTTCCGGAATACTGATGGTGTAATCGGACAAGTTACTCACCACCACATCACCTTCAGTTACAATAGAAATGATCTTGCCTTTACGGGCTTTTATTTCCTGAATATTGCTTACCACTTTTTCGTACATACCCGCACTGGTAGCAATTACCACCACCGGCATTTCCTGACTGATCAGAGCAATAGGACCGTGTTTCATCTCAGCAGCCGGATAACCTTCGGCATGAATATAAGAGATTTCCTTTAATTTCAATGCACCTTCTAAAGCTACAGGGAAATTATAACCACGACCTAAGTAAATAAAGTTCTGAGCATAGGTGAATGTTTTCGCAAATTCGGCTATGCGCGTATCTTGTTTCAGAATTTCTTTAATCTTTTCGGGAATACGAGCCAATTCATATACTACTTTCAGGTAATCTTCCTTACTCAACGTACCTTTTTCTTGTCCTATCATCATGGCCAACATTGTCAGCACAGTAACCTGAGCTGTAAAAGCTTTGGTTGATGCCACCCCGATTTCCGGTCCGGCATGGGTATAACATCCTGAGTGGGTATTGCGCGGAATAGACGAACCAACCACATTACAGATTCCGAAGATAAAGGCTCCTTTGGATTTGGCCAACTCTACGGCAGCCAGTGTATCGGCAGTTTCTCCCGATTGCGAAATAGCAATCACCACATCATCCGGGTCAATCACCGGCTTACGGTAACGAAACTCAGACGAATATTCCACCTCAACCGGTATTCTCGCAAATTCTTCAATAGCATATTTACCAATCAATGCAGAGTGCCATGATGTACCACAAGCGGTAATAATGATACGTTTTGCATTAAGAAATTTATCTTTATTGTCGATAAAACCGGCCAGCTTAATATTATTCTCATCAACATTTACACGGCCACGCATACTATCGGCCAGTGTTTTAGGTTGTTCAAATATTTCTTTAATCATGAAATGAGGGAAACCACCTTTTTCCAACTGGCTCAAAGTCATTTCGAGCTTTTTAATTTCAGGAGTTTTTTCTACATTCCCAATGGTTTTAATCTTCAGTTGTTTGCCGCGTTGCAACGTTACAACTTCCTCTTCACCGATATATACCACCTGATCTGTATATTCAACAATCGGAGTTGCATCGGATGCTAAAAAGAACTCATCTTCACCAATTCCCACTACCAACGGACTACCTTTACGGGCAGCTACAATTACATCCGGATGATCTTTTTCAATAACGGCAATAGCATAAGCACCTACTACCTGATTAAGAGCCAGCTGCACAGCTGTAGTTAAATCAACGTTATTCGATTTCTTTACATATTCAATCAGTTGAACCAATACTTCAGTATCCGTTTGACTGGCAAAAGTATAACCATGTTCGGTTAAACCTTGTTTGAGAATAGCATAGTTTTCAATAATACCATTGTGAATTAATGCCAACTCTTTTGACTGAGAACAATGTGGGTGAGCATTCACCTGATTTGGTTCACCATGCGTTGCCCAGCGAGTGTGCGCAATCCCTATAGTTCCTTCAATATCTTTATGTTCTGCAGACTGGATCAAATCAGCAACTTTTCCTTTGGCTTTATAAACATTCAATTCATCGCCATGTATCAACGCTATTCCGGCACTGTCATAACCTCTATACTCTAGTCGTTGAAGACCTTTAATAAGAATGGGATAGGCTTGCTTATTCCCTATATAACCTACAATTCCACACATACTTTTATTCGTTTGCTAATATGATTTATATTATCTTGATTATTTATACTCCTTTTCTGAGCCTTTCAACAGCTTGCAATATATCTTCTCTGCTACTGAAGCCTGTAAAACGCATATAACCTTCACCCGCAGAACCAAAAACCACTCCGGGTGTGGCAACAATGTGATTCTCATAGAGTAATTGTTGAAAAAACTTCCACGAAGATTGATTATTAGCTGTTTTAAACCACACATACGGTGAATTGGTTCCACCATACACTTCAAAACCTATTGAAAGTAATTCATTGCGAAGAAGCGAAGCATTTGTGAGATAATAATTCACCAGCTCCTGAATCTCCGCCTTACCTTTACGCGAATAAATAGCTTCAGCTCCCCGCTGAACTATATACGAAACCCCGTTGGTATAATTTGCATTGCGTCTGCTCCATAGCTTAATCAGGGGAACTTCTTCCCCATATTTTGTATAAACCATAAGCTCTTGAGGAAAGACAGAATATCCACAACGCAAACCGGTAAAACCAGCTGTTTTTGAATAACTTCTTATTTCTATCGCCACTTTTCTGGCTCCTTTAATCTCATATATACTACGCGGTATATCCGGCTCATTTACGTAAGCCTGATATGCTCCATCGTATACAATTATACTTTGATGTTCAATGGCATAATCCACCCAACGCTTTAGTTCCGACTTAGTCATTGCACTTCCAGTCGGATTATTTGGATTACAGAGATAAATCACATCCACTTTTTCCGAGGGCAATTCGGGGACAAAACCGGTCTCCTCCGTGCAACGCAGATAAACCACATTACTCCATTTCAATTCATCAGTCAGCTCACCCGCTCTACCACTCATGATAGTTGCATTTTCATATACAGGGTAAACCGGATCAGCAATGGCAATAATATTATCACGTCCTAAAACATGCCCAATGTTCCCAATATCCGACTTAGCTCCATCGTTTACAAAAACACTATCTTTATCCAGCGAGACCCCTATAGACCTATATTCCTTCAGTATTTTCTCTATCAAAAAATCATAACCCTGAGGCGGACTATACCCTCTAAACGTCTCCACCTTAGCCATTTCGTCAATTGCTTTACGCATAGCCAAGATGACTTCGTTTGGTAATGGACGAGAAACATCGCCCACTCCTAAACGAATTATTTTTGCGTTTGGATGTAAAACTTTGAAAGCGTTAACGCGCTTCTCAATTTCGTCAAAACAATAGATTTCGGGAGTTTTTAAATAATTCTCGTTTGCTAATGCCATTCGGAGAAGGGTTATAAAAATGAGGTTGAAAGTCTATCAGAAATAAAGTGCAAAATTGCGCTTTTTTTTTCATTAATAAAAGAGTTTTGTATAAAAAGATTTGAACTTTGTTGATTTCGTAGCTTTTCTGGTTGTATCTGATTGAATTAACTCAATATAAACTATAAATCAACAAGTTTCAATCAATTTAAATCCAAAATGCGACAACTTTAAATCGGATCATTAGTCAGATTAAACAGTTACTAATCCAACATATTCACAATAGTCCGCCCTTTTAATTTTCCTGCTAAAATATTCTCCAGAGTACCTTTCAGCTCCTCCAAAGATATTTCAGTATACAAGTTCAATAAATTGTTGGGTTTCCAGTCAGTAGCCAACTTTTTCCATAAAGGTTCACGAAGATCTGTCGGGTAGTTTTGTGCCGATATACCTATCAGAGTGATACCACGTAAAATAAATGGAAATACTGTCATGTTGAGTTGAGTTGAAGACACGCTGCCACAGGTTGTAACAGCTCCTAAAGGCATGAGAGCCTTCAGAATATTTTCCAGTATAGGACCTCCAACCGTATCAATAGCTCCTGCGTACTGCGCCGAAAGCATAGGCCGTTTATCAACAGATTGAAACTCGGCTCTGGAAATTATTTCTGAAGCACCTAGCTTATGCAAAAACTCCGACTCCGATTCTTTTCCTGAAACAGCAACGACCTGATAACCTTGTTTTGACAAAAGAGAGATTGCTACTGATCCGACACCGCCCGTGGCTCCGGTAACAATAATCTTCCCATCTGACGACTTAACAAACTGACTTAGTCGTGTCAACGAGATTCCGGCCGTAAAACCTGCGGTACCAATAATCATAGCTTCCTTCATAGTCAATCCTTTCGGCAACTTAACTACCCATACAGATGGAACACGAATATACTGACCAAATCCACCTGCAGTATTCATTCCTAAATCATACCCGGTTACAATAACTTCATCTCCCTGTTGGAATTTATCATCAACTGAATATTCTACCACCCCGGCCACATCAATTCCGGGTGTATGCGGGTATTTTTTTGTTACACCTTTATTCCCGGTTGCCGAAAGAGCATCTTTGTAATTTATTGAAGAATAATGAACCCGGACAAGCACGTCACCGGCTGGTAAATTCTCGGTTGACAAAGTTTGAATGGTTTGACTGAATTTACCATCAAATTCTTCAACTACAAATGCTTTGTAATTAGTATCTTTCATAATTTCTTTTCAAAATAGGATTTAAACAAAAACGTTGAAGTATTTATTACTCCAACGCCGTATATTTTATAGCAAAACAGCTTAATTGCTATTTTGTTTTATTATCAATCAACACACACTTATTCAACTTGCGATGAGTTCAAAGAATCTTTCATTGAACAGGTACCATTAAAGATAGCATTCGGTTCTACTAACAAAATTTTCGTTTTCACATCTCCGGTTATCACCGCGGTTCCGCGAAGAGATAAAGTTTCAGTAACAACAATATCACCGTCTACTGTCCCTATAATTTCAGCATTAGCACACGAAATTAGCCCTTTCAAATAGCCTTTCTGACCAATAACTACCTTGCCACTGCAAGTTATCTTGCCTTCAACCTCACCGTCTATTCTAAAATCACTATCTGCAAATATTTCGCCAACAACTTTGCTTCCATTCGTAAGTGCATTGTAGGTTGCACCGGTATTTGTCACTACTTCTTTAGCCATATAATTACATGTTAATATTGAATTGAACGTCCAAAAATACTGCTTTCTTTCTGAATAAAAAAATAATCATTTAAAAATAATAGAACCTCCTAAGATAAAGCCCAAAATCTATTTTTATTCATCTTTAAATTAACAGTAATATCAGCGGCTAATATGGCAAAATCAATTACTTTTGTTCATACATCTGCTAAGCCTGTTTACATGAAGCTAAAACATCTACGAAACAAATCTATTGATTTTAAACGGTGGGATACTTGCATATCAGAGTCAAAGAATCATTTGACTTATGGTTTTTCATGGTATCTTGATGCAGTTTCTCCAGACTGGGAAGCTCTCGTAAGCAAAGATTATGAATACGTCATGCCCTTGCCGGTGAAGAGCAGATACGGCTTTCCATACCTGGTACAGCCTCTTATGACCCAACAACTTGGAATTTTCTCTAAACATGATATCAACAAAGAAGTGGTAGAAACATTCATGAAAGAGATTCCTTACTTTAGTTATGAGCTAAATTTAAACGAACAAAACTTCTACGAAAAAGCACTTATTTACCCCAATTTCATACTTGATTTAAATAAGCCTTACAAAGATATTTTCTCTGCATATTCAAAGAATTGCAAGCGAAATGTTGAAAAATCAAATTCAAAGAACTTAAGAGTACAGCCAAACATACCAAAAGAAAACTTTTTATCTTTTTTCTTTTCCGTAGATAAGCATTATCTGTCTCCCCATCAACCAATACTTAAAAGATTAATTGAAAAAGGAATGTCTGAAAATGCATTGAAACTGTATGGCGTCTTTTCGGCAGAGAATCATTTAGTGGCCGGTTTATGTCTATTAGAAAGCAACAGCAGGTTAACATACTTACTTTCAACATCCAATACCGAAGGGAGGAAGTCATCCGCTATGTTCTTCTTAATAGATTATCTAATTCAAAAACATGCTGAACAAGATTTCGTTCTTGACTTTGAAGGTTCAAGAGTCGAAGGTATAGCTCGATTATACAGAGGCTTTGGAGCTAAATATCATCCCTATTATATTCTCAAACGCTTCCGACCATCATTTCTTATTCGCAAATGAAATCTAGATCAACAAAAGTACTCTTTCTATCACAGTGGTATCCGCACCGAAACGACCCCATGCTTGGCCTGTTTGTTCAAAAACACGCCGAGGCTGTTAGTCTATATTGTCGGGTAAAAGTACTTTATATTCAAGCTGATGAAAATATTTCCGATTTTGAAATAAACAGTAGAACTCAAAACAATCTAAGTGAACTAATAGTATATTATCCGGTCAAAAAACAAAACAAACGCTCAAAGGTTTCGAACACAATTAATTATTATAGAGCTTACAGGAAAGGATTTAAGAGTATCTCTTCAGACGGTTTTAAACCTGACATTGTCCATGCCAACATCCTTACCAGAACTGCATTTGTGGCTTATTTATTTAAATTATGGTCAGGAGTTCCTTATATCGTCACCGAACATTGGTCCCGATATCTCCCTGAAAGAAATTCTTTTAAAGGTATATTAAGAAAGCTCACAACAAGGCTGGTGGTAAAAAATGCAAGTGCTATCTTACCTGTTTCTCAGGTATTAAAAAAAAACATGTTAGCCCATAAATTATTTCACAATAATTACATCGTGATAAATAATGTTGTAGATGACGTATTCTTCTGTGAAAGCGCAATTGTTCATCGGCAAAAAAAACGTATAATCCACGTTTCCTGCTTTGATGAAAAAGCTAAGAATGTAAAAGGAATCATTCGTGCTACTTATGAATTATCAAAGCTACGTCAGGATTTTGAACTAATGATCGTTGGTACAGGTATTGACTTTGACAGCGTAAAAAGATATGCTAACACGCTCGATTTTCCAACAGGTATTATTCATTTTTTAGGAGAGAAAACATCCGAAGAAGTGGCCAACTGGATGCAAAATAGTGATTTTTTTGTGTTATTCTCTAATTTCGAAACCGCCGGAGTGGTCATTACAGAAAGCTTAGCTTGCGGAAAACCTGTATTAAGCACTCGTGTTGGTGCTGCTCCCGAATATATCAATATGAATAATGGTATATTACTTTCGACAGATAAGAAGAATGAGTTGAAAGATAAGATGAATTATTTACTCGATAACTATCAGAATTATGATGCTGAATTAATTAAAGCAAGTGCTAAAGAAAAATTCAGCTATTCAAACGTCGGAATGCAACTGACAACCATTTATAAGAATTCTATTTCTGAAAAATAATGAATGCCCTCATCCCGAACAAGCCAACCATCTTTCAACAGTTTTATCAAAAAGGATTCTTTCACCTTTTATCAGCTAATGTTCTTATACAATTAGTTGCGTTTGCTTCGCAATTATTCGTAGCAGGCATTTTAGCTCCGGCCGACATGGGGCGCATAAAAATTATACAAACTTACTTATCTATATTTTCAATAATAGCCGGAATGGGATTCAACACATCAGTTTTAAAACTATGTTCGGAAGAGCGGAGCTTTAGCGATAAAAAAAAGATATTCCAATCCGCATTACTGTTCACCACCTTGTCGACGCTAAGTCTTTATTTTATAATCATTATTTTAAATGCTTTCGGCATTCTCTCCACCGATAAAATCATCCAAACTCTCATTCCGCTGGGACTATTCCCGATCGTTACGAATTCACTATTTATGGTATTCGTAGCTTACTTTCAAGCTACGAAGAAAATAAAATTAATAGCAAACCTGACCGTTCTTAATAAACTAATTGCCATCATCGCAATTATCTCATTCACCTACCTACTCGGGATAAACGGTTATTATTTGGCATACAATTTAAGCTTTATACTGATGTTGTTTGTAAGCTTTAGAATTTATGGTTCTGCATTCATTGCAAAAGCATTCTCCACAAAAAAACAGTCTCCATTCTCAACACTTTGGAAATATGCCAAAACCTCGATGTTTGCGAACCTATTATCTGAGATATCTGCTTACGTTGACATTATACTGCTTAGCTTCTTTATAAAGGATATGCAGCACATTGGATATTACAGCTTTGCATTGACTATCACTATCATTTTCAGGCTATTCCCGGGTACTGTCCAGCAAATAGCTTCACCTTATTTTTCATCATTAGCTAATCAAAAAGAGCTGTTTACATCCGCATTTAATAAATACAATAAATTACTGTATACCGGGGTAATCATATCTCTTTTGGCAGCATTAGTAATCATTCCACCTTTCATTCACTGGATATTTAAATCCAAGTATGATCAGTCAATGGTTTATTTTCCCATGTTAGCCATTGGATGGAGCTTACGACAACTCAGCCAATTACAAAGTGGAGCCATTTTTGGGTTAGGAAAAATTGAATACAATGCCTATGTAAGCCTGATTTCATTCTGCTTAAATATTATCGTTATCTCAATCTCAGTCTACTTCTTTGGTTTAGTGGGGGCTGCATACGCATCAATTTTAAATGGCTTTGTTTTTACAATCAGCTCCAGGTATTTCTATAAAAAAGCTCAATCGGAAATATAACACAGAAAAAGAAACAACAATTATAAAATCTATTATAATATATTGTTGTCCGATAAAAAATTTTATTGTTGAAAATTGTCCCATATCTGTTTAAAAATCAGATATGGGATTTTTGCTTTATGAAACCATGCCCCCCCCCTTATGTTGGAAAGATGCTTAATTGCATT
>Ga0302165_10000907_pt1 | contig 10458 bp, 12 predicted proteins | sample I_Fen_E3_2_FD_193499 | JGI IMG/M metagenome (GOLD analysis project Ga0302165, IMG submission 193499) | Peat permafrost microbial communities from Stordalen Mire near Abisko, Sweden - I_Fen_E3_2 | ecosystem: Environmental > Terrestrial > Soil > Wetlands > Permafrost | place: Sweden: Abisko... | reverse complement strand
AAATAAGTATTATCTGTTAATGTTCGCATATCAAAGAACCCCAATGAATTACTAGCATTTTGAAAATTAAAATGAAGTGGTGCATCAAATAAACTCATGCTACTTCCACATCTATCCATATAATTTTCAAGACTCTTAACATTATGGGTCCAATATTCTCCTACTGCAAAAAGCTCTTTTTTACTTTCTTTTCTCATATCCTTGAGCCATTCTTCAAAAAAATCAAACTTAATATGTTTTATAGCATCTAATCTAAATCCATCTACATTAGTTTCTTCTAAATACCATTTTCCCCACCTTTTAAGTTCGCTAACCACATATGGACTATCCATATCTAAATCTGCAAACATTAAAAAATCATAATTTCCATATTCAAGATCTACATCCTTTTCCCATTCTTTTCCTTCAAATTTGAATATACCCTGATCTTTTGTAATATCATCAAAATCTACACCATCAAAATCACTTGCAGTCCACTTATATGAAGAATATTTATTTCCTCTACCTGGAAAATTAAAAACTGTATGAGCTCTTATTTCTCTTTTTTCTCCAATAAACTCATTTCTATTATACCTTGATACAGGTCTTGCAGATACAATTTCAGATTCATCTGCGCCCCCTTTATGATTAAATACCACATCTCCATAAATTTTTATATTATTTTTATGTGCTTCCTCAATGGCTTTTAAATATTCATCCTTTGTACCATATTTAGTTTTAACTGTACCTTTTTGATCAAATTCACCTAAATCATATAAGTCATATGATCCATATCCCACATCAAAAATTCCATCAGCAGCCTTACAAGCTGGTGGTAGCCATAGAGATGTAATTCCTATATCGCTCAACTCCTTGGCATTTTCTTTAACCTTATTCCAAAGAGAGCCATCACATGGATAATACCATTCAAAATATTGCATCATTGTTTCATTTATCTTAACTGGTTTTAAAATTTGCTTTAATTCTTTTGAAGCTTCTATTTTTTCTGCATTTTCTTTTTCCTCCCTATTTGAGTCATCATCCTCTGTTTGTTGTTTTTCTTCTACTTCGTCTTTATTATCTTCAGATTCTTTGTTATCTTCAAAATCTTTTGAAATATCTAAGTTACTATTCTCTTCAATATTTTTTTCCAGATTATTTTCTGACTCCTCATTTTTTGAGTCCTCATTTGAAAGTAACCCCTTATATTTTAAGATCCCATCTTTAAAGATATCATCGATTCTTAATTCTTGAAGCTTTAATTTAATAGCCTTGCTAATTCTACCCATTTCTACCTCCATATCCATACATAATTTCTATTATAAAATTACATATTTTGCTTCTATAGATTACAACTTTTATTAAACTTATCTTAATTAAAAGTTATAAATGACTTACTTCTAGTAATTCTTTTAAATTATACCACATTTTTCTACACATGTTATCTTAATCAAACATTGAAATGATACGATATTGAAAACTATACTAATGATTATCTATAACCGAAATAAAGGATACTCTGGTGTGAATCACACAAAAGAGTACCCTTGAATTTTTAGTTTTGAATATATATTTAAAGTATAATTGTGGTAGTAATACCCATTCTTATATATTACTTAATAATTCACCTATTTTTTTGTTAGTGAATTCATATTTCTTGTTACAGAAATTACATACTATTTCTTCTGTCTTTCCATCATCATATATTTCTGTAAGAGTTTCTTTTCCAATAGATATTAATGCTTTTTCAACTCTTTCTGTAGAGCAATCACATTTATATTCTGGTTTAATAGAATCTAATATTTTTAAGTCCATTCCATCAAAAATATATTCTACAACTTCCTCTATGGTTTTTCCTTCACTTAATAAAGTAGTTATTGGTGGAATTTCTTCTAATCTATATGTTATAACATCTGCAAGAAGTTCATCTGCCCCTGGCATCATTTGAACTATAAATCCTCCAGCAGCTTTTATAGATAAATCTTTATCAACTAATACACCAAGTGATACTGCTGATGGTGTTTGTTCTGATACTGTAAAGTAATATGCAAAATCCTCTGCTATTTCTCCAGTTTGAATTGGAACTTGTCCTACATACGGATCTTTTAAACCTAAGTCTTTTATTACATATAACATTCCATCTGTTCCAATAGCTCCACCAACATCTAGTTTCCCCTTTTCATTAAGTGGTCTATCAATGTATGGATTTCCTATAACTCCTTTAACTGTAGCATCATTATGAGCTGTTACAGTTATTCCTTTTGCTTCTCCATTACCATTTATCTTTAAAGTTATAACTTCTTTTTCACTTTTTAAAGTTGTTCCAATTAATGCTCCAGCAGTTAACATTCTTCCAAAACCAGCAGCTGCTACTGGGGTACATTCATGTATTTTAGTACCTTCATTTACTAAATTAGTTGTAATTCCTGCAATTATTCTAACCATTCCGTCTTTAGCTGTTGCTATTATTATTTTATCTTCCATCATTATTTCATCTCCTATTTAATTCAGTTTACAGTTAACAATTGTGGTATAATTTCCGTGGAAATTGAATCATTTAATAAATCTAAGACTATTTACTTACTACATAAAGTATTCTTTCACTATTTTCATTTACTTTTTCATCAGAATACCCTGCAAATTTATTAAGAAGTTTAAATCCGCATTCTTCTAAAACTTTTTCTATATAGGATTCTTTATATGCTCTTTCAAAATGTTGCTCTTCAAATTTTTCATAAAATCCATTATTTTGTTTTACAAAAAAGGTTAAAAACATACTTAATACTTCTTCTTCAAAAGAATTTTCCCATGTATAAAAAATTTCATCTGTACTGTATGTATAAATATTATTTCCGAGGACTGTAGAAAGTTTATAATAAGAATTTATATCAAAAATAAATAATCCATCTTCTTTTAAATGTTCATAAACCTTTGTGAAATACTGCAATAAATCTTCATCCTCTGTTATATAATTAGTTGAATCAAGGACCGAAGTTATAAGATTAAACTTTTTGTTTAAGCTTAATTCACACATATCTTGACATATTACTTTTGCTTTAATTTTATTCTTCTTAAATTTATCAAAAGCTATATTTAACATATCATCTGATAAGTCTACTGCATATGTATTTTTAAAATGTTTTGCTACCTTAATTGCAACATTACCTGTTCCACACGCTAGATCTAAATAATCTTCAAAATTTATATTATTTTCAGTGCATAAATTTATAATCTTTTCTGCAACCTTATCATAATTAATATCTTCATATATTAATTCATCATATATATTTGCAAATTCTCCATATGCCATTTAATTTATCACGTCCTTAATTTTAGTGTACTAATTCATCTAATATATTATATCGTAATTATTTACTTAGTCAATTAGTACAGCATATGAAAGCTATTCTAGCATACTGATTTGTTCTTTTTTTGAATATGACTTAGCACTTAACATGCATTATTTAAAGTTATTTTTTTTCCTTTTGGCCATAAGTCCCCCTATTCGCCCAGTTTCTTCAGCAGATAATTCTCCCCAGCCTTCTTTACTAACCTTATCAGACAATCCTAGTTCTTCTGCAATTTCATACTTAATTTTTTCTCTCATTTTTTCCTCTTCTGTAAGTTCTTTATTAGCTTTGATTTTTGATTTTATTACTTTTTTTACACAATCACTACTCATTTTTAATCCCTACCATTCTTAAATTTATTATTCATATTATGTCCTACTATTTTATTACTATTCTATTGTATGAAAATTATACTTTCATAAAAATTTATGTTAGATTTTTTCTAGATATATGTATAACTATGCATAATTCTTTATCATTTCACCAATTAATGGAATATATTATAACTATGAATAGTTTTTTTTCAACTTATTTCACCTATTGACTTGATATTTATTTCATATTTAACTATAGTATTTGTATATATTAAAAAATATATAATTAAATTTAGGAGGTATTATTGTGTATAATATTGCAATAGTTGGGGCTACTGGAAATGTAGGAAGAAAATTTTTAGAGATCTTAGAAGAAAGAAAGTTTCCAGTAAAAAATTTATATCTTTTCGCATCGAAGAGATCAGAAGGTAGTACTTTACCATTTAACGGAAAGGATTATTTAGTTGAAGAAACTTGCGAAAAAAATATAAAAGATAAAAAAATAGATTATGCACTATTTTCAGCTGGTGGAGATATTAGTAAAGAATTTGCACCTGTTTTTGCACAGTATGGGGCTGTAGTAATTGATAATAGTAGTGCTTGGAGAATGGATCCTGAGGTACCACTTGTAGTACCAGAAGTTAATCCAGAAGACATTAAACTTCACAAAGGAATAATTGCAAATCCAAATTGTTCAACAATTCAAGCAATGCCTATAATGAAAGCTTTAAATGACAAATATGGAATAAAGAGAATTGTTTATTCTACTTACCAAGCAGTTTCAGGGGCAGGTGTACAAGGTATTAAGGATTTAGAGGATGGAGTTAAAGGTATTGCACCTAAGAAATTCCCTTATCCTATAGCTGGTAATGTATTACCTCATATAGATGTTTTCTTAGAAGATGGTTACACTAAAGAAGAAGAAAAAATGATTAAAGAAACAAGAAAAATACTTCACGAACCAGACTTAAGAGTTACTGCAACAACTGCAAGAGTTGCTGTACTTAACAGCCATAGTGAAAGTATAAACGTGGAACTTAATTCTGAATTTGATGTAAAAGATATATTTGAATTATTAGGAAACACTCAAGGTGTAACTGTATATGATAATGTTGAGGAATTAAAATATCCAACTGCACTTGAAGTTACAGGTAAGGATGATGTTTATGTTGGAAGAATCAGAAGAGATTTTAGCGTAGATAATGGTCTAAACTTATGGGTTGTTGGAGATAACATAAGAAAAGGAGCAGCTCTTAACGCTATTCAAATTGCAGAAATAATGATAAAAGATAATAAATAATTTTTAGCAATTTATGTTGGAGGAATCTCAATGTCAATATTTCAAGGTTCAGCTGTAGCTATAGTTACCCCTTTTAATAAAAATGGAGTTAATTTTGAAAAACTTAAAACTCTACTACAATGGCATATTAAAGAAGGTACTGATGCTATTGTTGTTTGTGGCACTACAGGTGAAGCTACTACAATGACAGAAAAAGAAAAAAAGGATACCATTAAATTTACAGTTGATGTAATTAACAAAAGAGTCCCTGTAATTGCAGGGACTGGTTCAAACAATACTGTTTCTGCTATTTCCATGAGTAAATATGCAGAAAGTGTTGGTGTAGATGGACTTCTTGTTATTACTCCATATTATAATAAAACTACTCAAAATGGTTTGGTAAAACATTTTAAAGCTATAAATGATGAAGTTAAAACACCTATAATACTTTATAATGTTCCTGGCAGAACTGGAATTAATATTTCCCCTAAAACCTTAGTTAAACTTGCAGAACTTAGCAATGTTGTTGCTATAAAAGAAGCTAGTGGAAATATTAGTCAAATAGTTCAAATGAGAGAATTATGCAGAGATTCTATTGATATTTATTCTGGTAATGATGATCAAATAGTTTCTATAATGTCCCTTGGTGGCATCGGCGTTATTTCTGTTTTAGCTAATATAATTCCTAAAAAAGTTCATGAAATAGCTCAAAAATGTTTAGATAATAATTATAAAGAAGCTTTAGATATTCAATTAGATACCTTATCTTTAGCAAACACTTTATTTATAGAAGTAAATCCAATCCCAGTTAAAACAGCAATGAATCTTATGGGACTTGAAGTCGGTCCATTAAGACTTCCTCTTTGTGAAATGGAAAATAGCAATGAAGAAATACTAAAAGCTGCTTTAATAGATAATAAATTGATGTAGGTGATAAAATGATAAAGATAGTATTAAATGGCTGCTCAGGTAAAATGGGTAAAATGATTACAGAATGTGCTAATAACTTTAAAGGTGTAGAAATAATCGCTGGAATTGATAAGTTTCCAAGTAATGCTTCATATCCTATATTTGAAACTGTACAAGATTTAAATATTGATTATGATGTTTTATTAGATTTTTCAAGAGCCGATGCTCTTCACAGTCTATTAGAATTAACAGAAAAAAACAGTAAACCTTTAGTAATCTGTTCAACTGGATTCTCACAAGAAGATTTAGCTTTAATAGATGAGAAAAGTAAATCTCTTAAGCTATTTAGATCAGGTAACATGTCCCTTGGAATTAATTTAATAAGCTCTCTTTTAAAGAAAATTACTCCACTTCTTTATGGAAACTATGATATAGAAATAGTAGAAAAGCATCATAACCAAAAAGTAGATGCACCTAGTGGTACTGCAATAATGCTTGCTGATGCTATAAAAGATTCTATAACAGATACAACTAAATATGTATATGGAAGAGAAGGTAATTCTAAAAGAGAAGAAAATGAAATTGGTATACATGCAGTTAGAGGTGGCTCTATTATAGGAGACCATGAAGTTATTTTCGCTGGAACTGGTGAAGTAATAGAACTAACTCATAAAGCTATTTCAAGAGAAGTTTTCGCAGTTGGTGCTTTAAAAGCATGTGAATATATGGCTTCTGTAACTAAGCCAGGATTATATGATATGAATGATGTTATAGAACTATAATAGTTATTTACAACGCAAAGAAACAGAAGGGACATTAGTCTCTTCTGTTTTTTTGATACGTGAAAAACTATTTAATTAGTTCCTTAATTGACTGTTCTAATTCACTTATATATTCTAAATTATTTTTTAAATTTAAAAGAAGATCCTCATCTTTTGGCATCTTATATCTATGTGCTAATCTATTTCTTAATCTTCTTGATGTACTATAAAATTCAAAAAATTCATCACTTATTTTATTTGAATCTTTAACTATCTCCATGCCTTGTATTGCTGAAATATCTACCTTAAATTTATTTAAATGCTTTAAACTTATTGATACATAATCCTCACATAATATATGAAAATCTAAAAAATAAGCTCTGACACTATGATATAAAAGTTTTTTTATCTGATTATCACATTTTTCTAGTGAATCTATACATTCTTTGAAGTCACTTTCCCACTCTTTAAAATCTCCAAGTAATTTTAAAACTCTATCTCTATTAATCAATCAAATCTCTCTCCCTCATATGAATAAAATCACTGTTTTCAGCAAAGAATATCTCCACAAACTCATATAATTTTTCGAATGCATTATTTTTACTATAGATAACTTCTGCATCATTTACAATATTTTTTAATAATATTCTATCAATATCTGTACTTAACTTTACAACATCAACACTCTTATCCAATGCTTTTTCTAGTTCAGCTTCTAAAGCTAATTCTTCATCTAAAGTCAAATTACCTATTATAAAAATGTCATAATCTGAATCTTCTCTATAATCTCCTCTAGCACGACTTCCAAATATACCAATGGAATCTGCGTTATACTTATGTGCTATATTACTTATTATTTCTCTTGGATTCATAGGATAACACCACCACTCTAAAAGACTTTATAAATTATTGCTGTCTTAAATTTCCAAGGCACAAACCCTTTTATACTTGCTAACACCTCATCATTGATTTATTTAAATGTTTAACTATAAATTTATTTGATTAAAATTAAATCTACGAAAAAATAAATGTTACTATTTTATTTAAATATTCAACTAAATTTTGAATTGATAATAACATTTTGTGAAAATTTTCTCCTACTATTTCATCTTTTTCAAAAAATTCTTTAGATTCATTTGCTATTTTTGATGCAATTTTCTTTGCCTTTATTGATTAATAATTGGAAATTTATCACCTACCTTACTTTATATTAATTATAGCCTAATTTTAATCTTCTTAAAACAAAAATAGCTAATACTTTTCATATTGTTTAATCATAATTCTAATATAAAAAACTATTACTATAAAATTTAAAATGAAACAAGAGTATTAATGCTAACTTATAGCAAATTAAAATGACCACTCCTTTACAACATTTTCCTCTTTACTCAAAAGTCTTCCTTCATTACCATCATAAAAATAACAAATTCTATCTTCTTCAACATCTTCAGCAGCATCATGAAAACAATCACTTATATCAACTTCGATATCTTCATCAATAGTCTCTATATTTACTTCTTTTTTCTTCCTTTTATTTGACTTCTTATTTTTTTTGGTTTCTAAAATTATTGGGATGTTGTTCTGTGAATTATCAATCTTATCATCATCAAATTTATTAATATCATTAGTTATAATTTCTAAATTCAATATTCCATTCTCTTTAACATTTTCTTCTTTATTTCCACTTATTTTACTTTCTGCCACTTCATCTTCATTACAAGCTACTTCAACAGGTATTTCCCCTAGATTAACAGCTGCTTCATTTATTGAATTTTCTTTTACTTCAACTTCATCATTATTCTCTATATTTTCCTCTTTGTCATTAGATTTCTTTTCTTCTTTTACCTTGATATTTTGATGCTTTGCAAAATTTTTAACCCTATAAACATTATTTTCAGTAAGTTCAATCATTTCTAATTTCATTAACACATCTAATGCTACTTTAACTTGATAAGTACCTCTATTAAATTCTATTGCTAAAGTTTCTATTGTATATGGAATGTTTTTTGACATATACAAATCGCCTTCTAAATTAACCTTTCCAGCTAAGATTACAACTCTATTCCAAATATAATGAATAAGATCTCTTTCTGGCTTCATATCTATTATTTTAAATTTAGTATCAGCATACATATCAACTCTAAATTTTACATATTTTCTTTCTCTCATCTTTATCATTCTCCTTAAAATTTCATTTTAGGCACATGAAATAAAATAAAAATTCTAAATATGCCCTATATTTAATATATATGCATTACTTAATAATATTTCAGTAAATTTAATGAAATTTTTTCTATTAAAATACTACAAATTTTTCATATTAATTAAATTTTAAAAGAGAAAATGTTTCATTAGCACGACTTAGAAGTGCTTGCTAGACTTGCTAATTTCTTAAATAACGCCCAAAAATACAAAAAGGAGCGCCGCTACTCATTAAATTCTAATGATTTTGCGGCAGCCCCTTTATAATTGCATTATTGTTAACTTCTTGCATATCCATTTATATCTAAATTTATAACTTTATCATAAATATCTGGTGTTATTAATGAATCTAGTATGTTTGTAAATTTCTCTATATCATCTAAATTTATTTCCTCAGTTTCTAGATTAACATCACCATGTGCATATGAACATCTATCTAATATTATCATATCCAAAGATTCAACTAAACCAGTTCTATCACTTATGAATATTCTTTCAACTTTAGCTAATTTACTGGCCAAACTATGCATTGCACAATCATTCCATTTGTTGTACTTAAATGCATAGTACACCTGATAATAATCTGCTAAAAAAATAAGAGCTAAACATCTTAAACCATTTAAAGCAAACATATTATCACTTTCAACTCTTATTAACTTTCTTATTTGCGTGAGTTTCTCTTTTAAATTAAGGAAGTTCACTTTTAATTACCTCAACTTTTACATTTCCATATTTATTTGTTCCTAAAGCCATCATAGCTCTAGTAGCCATAAGTGTTGCTCTTCTTTTCTCTAAATGTGTCTTTACTGTAACAATATTAGCGATTGGATCTACTTTAAAATCTTGAACCAAACCTTTCCTTATAAGTTCTTTTTTAACTAAATTAATATATTTCTCTTTAAAAATATCAATCATTTTTTCACCTCCACATCTATTGAATAACTATCAGCTTGATATTCTACATATAAAGCACCACTTATCATTTCTTCAATTTCAGCTGGTTCCACATCTTTGCAAACAGTCGCTGTTATTTTATCTGTAATATCATAAGATTCTATTAATTTCTCTTCCATATAAGCATCTAACATATCTCTTATAAATTCACTTTCTTTTAAATCTACCATCCCATTACTCCTCTCTAAAAAGATAACTATCTTTTATTGATAAGTATAATTTATTTATATTTTCTTTAATTATAACATTTTCTATTGGTAAAATCATATAAAAATATTATTTGAAACACTTGTCTTACTTACTCCATAATCCTTTAGCCATTGTTCTTATCACTCCAAATTTCTTTACTAAAGAAACTTTAATACACATTGGCATGAACATATGCAGCTATATTTTTTTACTGAAGGCAAGGCTTTAGTTGAATGTAATAAAAAACGTTACTATGTTACAACTGACAGTATTGTGGTCATTAACAGTAATGAACTACATTCCCTTGAAAGTTTAAGTGATAATCTGAAGTTTTATACAATTCGTATCGACTCTTCATTCCTGTTCAGTAATCAAGTTGATTTATGCCAGACAAAATTCCTTTCACCACTGTCACAAAATCAAATATCTTTTCAAAATTTAATTGAAAATGACAAACAGATATTGGACTGTGTCACCATGATAATACAAGAATATTTTTCGAAAAAATCAGGTACGAACTT
>Ga0302165_10000906_pt1 | contig 10462 bp, 7 predicted proteins | sample I_Fen_E3_2_FD_193499 | JGI IMG/M metagenome (GOLD analysis project Ga0302165, IMG submission 193499) | Peat permafrost microbial communities from Stordalen Mire near Abisko, Sweden - I_Fen_E3_2 | ecosystem: Environmental > Terrestrial > Soil > Wetlands > Permafrost | place: Sweden: Abisko... | reverse complement strand
AAATAAAAAGAAATAAAGAGTGGTACATTTTTGAGGTGAAATTGTGAAGAGTTTGAATCGTGTTATATTAAAATTAAGTGGAGAAGCATTATCAGGCGATAAAAAGTCGGGATATGATGATGCAATTATAGAAAAAATTTCAAAACAAGTAAAAGAAATAATTTCAAAAGGAACACAGGTTGGTATCGTAATTGGTGGTGGTAATTATTGGAGAGGGCGGTCAAACAATAATATTGATCGAACAAAAGCAGATCAGATAGGAATGCTTGCAACAATTATGAACTGCATTTATGTATCAGAAATATTTCGTTCTGTTGGAATTAAGACCAATATACTGACTCCTTTTGAATGTGGCAGTATGACAAAGCTATTTTCAAAGGATAGAGCGAATAAATATTTTGAAAAAGGAATGGTAGTCTTTTTTGCAGGCGGTACTGGTCATCCATATTTTTCAACAGATACAGGCATTGTACTTAGAGCAATTGAGCTTGATGCAGATACGATATTACTTGCAAAAGCAATTGATGGTATTTATGATAGTGATCCTAAAATCAATCCGAATGCAAAGAAATATAAGGAAATATCAATCCAAGAAGTTGTCGAAAAGAAGCTTGGAGTGATTGATATGACCGCATCAGTTATGTGTATGGAAAACAAAATGCCACTAATCGTATTCGGCTTGAATGAAGAGAACAGCATTATTAATGCACTGAGTGGTAAAATTTCAGGAACTATAGTTACAGTATAATAATATATATTATTAGTGATGTTGATACTAGTAATATACATTTGAATTTTAGAAAGGAACCGTAATATTACGGATTTGAAAATGATTGAAATTAAGCAAATAGAAGAAAAAATGATAAAATCAGTAGATTCTTTATTAGAAGAATTTGATGCAATTAGAGCAGGAAGAGCGAATCCACATATTTTAGATAAAATCAAAGTGGATTACTATGGTTCACCGACAGGATTACAGCAGGTAGCTAACATATCTGTACCAGAGGCAAAAGTCATCCAGATTCAGCCATGGGAAAGTAACCTAATAAAAGAAATTGAAAAAGCAATTCTTATATCTGATTTAGGACTTACTCCTAACAATGATGGAAAAGTCATTCGATTAGTCTTTCCAGATTTGACAGAAGTTAGACGTAAAGAATTGGCTAAAGATATTAAGAAAAAAGGCGACGGCGCAAAAGTGGCAGTCAGAAATATTAGACGAGATGCCAATGATTCATATAAAAAACAAAGTAAGGCAAGTGAAATATCAGACGATGATTTGAAAACTATTGAAGATAAAATACAGAAGTTAACAGATAAATATGTGGCTGTAATAGATAGAGCAGTTGATGATAAAACAAGAGAAATTCTCACAATATAATTAACATATTTATAACTATTAGAAAAAGCATCTCTCTTTTCTGGTAGTTATTTCTGGAATCCGTAGAAAGTTATATTTTCTACGGATTTCGCGTACAAAATGAAAAGGTGCAAAAGAATCAAAAAGGAGGTCTCATTGGATAACTTTAATAAAGAATTAGAACTAAATATTCCACAGCATGTAGCGATAATACTTGATGGAAATGGAAGATGGGCCAAGAAAAAACATATGCCAAGAACATATGGACACGTTCAAGGCAGTAAAGTAGTAGAAGATATGCTTACTATAGTAGACGATATTGGAGTGAAATATCTTACTATATATGCCTTTTCAACAGAAAATTGGAAACGTTCACCAGATGAAGTAAGTACATTGATGAAAATCCTAAGAACCTATTTAAAGGATTGTATAAAAAAATGTATGAAAAACAATGTTAAATGCCGAGTTATTGGTGAATCAGTAGGTTTAAGTGAGGATATTGTGGACAGAATCTTTAATCTTGAAGAGGCTACAAAAAACAATACTGGACTTAATTTCACAATTGCAATTAATTATGGTGGACGCGATGAAATAGTAAGAGCTGTAAAGAAGATAGCGAATGACTTACAAAGTAATAAACTTTTAACTGATAATATTAATGAAGAGTTGATTAATTCTTATCTTGATACAAATGAACTTCCTGATCCTGATTTGCTTATTAGAACAAGTGGTGAGGAAAGATTGTCTAATTTCATGCCTTGGCAGTTAGCATATACAGAGTTTTATTTTACACCTGTGTTGTGGCCAGATTTTAACAGAGAAGAATTGATAAAGGCATTTGAAAAATATAACAAGAGAGAACGTCGCTTTGGCGGTGTTAAGGGGGATTGATATATTGTTCGAGCGAATATTAAGCGGTATTGTATTGATGATAATAACTGCATCATCACTTTGGATAGGAAGTTGGTACTTATTTGGAGTGTGTATTTTCATTTCACTAGTTGGAATGATGGAATTATATAGAGTCGTAGGTATACATAAGCAATTAATTGGTATAATTGGATATTTGTCTGCAATAGTATATTATATATGTGTATATTTTAATTATCAACAGTACTCACTTCTAATTCTTTTAGCATCACTTATGCTGACTATGACAGTATATGTGATAAGCTTTCCCAGATATAAAACAGAAGAAGCAATTATGGTGTTTTTTGGGATTTGCTATGTAGCAGTTATGCTTTCTTACATATATCAAACCCGTGTAATGGAAAATGGGATTTATGTTGTATGGATTATATTTATAAGCTCTTGGGGCAATGACACATTTGCTTATTTTACTGGTGTATTATTTGGAAAACATAAGATGGCACCAAAACTTTCTCCTAAGAAATCAGTTGAGGGAGCAATCGGTGGTATATTAGGTGCTGCAGTTCTAGGGGCAGTGTATGGTTATATAGTTACTGGAAAGATTACAGAAGTTTCAAACCCAATATTTGTGTTTGCTGTAGCAAGTGCAACGGGTGCATTATTATCAATTGTTGGAGATTTAGCGGCGTCAGCAATCAAGAGAAATCATCAAGTGAAGGACTATGGTAAGTTGATTCCAGGCCATGGCGGAATACTAGACAGATATGACAGTGTGATTTTTACAGCTCCTGTTGTGTTCTGGGTTGTGTATTTTTTGAGCTTTTAGAAAGAGATAGCTAAAGCAGCAAAAACAGGAGAATATTGTGAAGGAAAACACACCTTCACATCCTTGATTAGAATGCTCCTAAAGCAGCAGACGGGAGCACATTGTGAAGGAAAAACACCTTCACATCCTTGATTAAAAGGCTGCTAAAGCAGCAAAAACAGGAGAATGTATGAAAAAAATATCAATTTTAGGATCAACTGGTTCGATTGGGACGCAGACGTTGGATGTTGTCAGGAAAAATGGTGATATAGAGGTTGTTGCGTTAGCTGCAGGAAGTAATATAAAGTTATTGGCTGAACAGATTCGTGAATTTGGTCCAAAACTTGTATGTATCGGTAAACCAGAACTTGAAAGTCAACTTAAGTTGTTAGTGAATGATATTGATGTTAAAATTGTATCTGGTGATCAGGGATTAATTGAAGTAGCAACAATTCCAGAGGCAGAAATCGTAGTTACAGCTGTTGTTGGAATGATGGGAATTTCACCAACGATTGAGGCAATTAAGGCAAAGAAAGATATTGCATTAGCAAATAAGGAAACTCTTGTTACGGCTGGGCATATTATAATGCGACTAGCAAAAGAGAATGGCATTAATATTTATCCAGTAGATAGTGAGCATTCGGCAATATTTCAGGCACTTAATGGCGAATTTAAAAAAGAAGTGAGCAAGATATTATTAACGGCATCAGGTGGACCATTTCGAGGAAAAACGATTGAACAGATGAAAAATGTAACACTTGAGGATGCACTGAAACATCCGAATTGGTCAATGGGTAGAAAAATTACAATTGATTCAGCGACAATGGTAAATAAAGGCCTTGAAGTTATGGAAGCTCAGTGGCTTTTCGATATTCCAGCCACTAAAGTACAGGTGATTGTGCAACCACAAAGCGTAATTCATTCAATGGTAGAATTTATTGATGGTGGAATAATGGCACAACTTGGAAGTCCAGATATGCGTCTTCCAATTCAGTATGCATTATACTATCCACATAGAAGGCCACTTGATACTAAACGTGTAGACTTCTTTGAATTACAGCAAATAACATTCGAAAGACCAGATTTTACTAATTTCAAGGGCCTTAAATTGGCATATGATGCAGCAGCAAAGGGCGGAAATATACCTACTGCATTTAATGCTGCAAATGAATTAGCGGTTACTAAATTCCTAAATAGAAAAATTAAGTTTTTGGATATACCAGAAATAATAGAGAATGCAATGAATGATACTTCATTTATTGCAGAACCTACTGTAGAAGAGATTTTAGATACAGAGCGTAGCGTTTATGAAATGATTGAAAGTAGGTGGTAATTTGATAGATATAATTCTTGCAATTATATTATTAAGCGTAATTATTTTAGTACATGAATTTGGACATTTTATACTAGCAAAAGCCAATGGGGTAATGGTTATTGAATTCTCGTTGGGATTTGGTCCAAAACTATTGCATTTCAAAAAGGGTGAAACAGAGTACAGCCTTAAGCTACTTCCATTTGGCGGGGCATGTATGATGCTTGGTGAAGATTTCGACGCAGAGTTAACTGACGAGAATAAAAGCATCGCTCCCAATAAGCAAAGCATCAAAAATAATGCGAATATGACTGACAAAATTATTGAAAGTGATAAAGCGCTGAAGAAGCAATATGATATGACAAGAGCTTTTTCAAGTAAGTCAGTTTGGGCAAGGATGTCAATATTAGCAGCTGGACCAATATTTAATTTCTTATTAGCATTTATACTTGCCGTAATTATAATTGGATTTTTAGGATATGATCCAGCAACAGTTAATATGATAAATGCAGATTCTCCAGCGTCTGTTGCAGGACTACAAGAAGGCGACTTAATCACATCGATTAATGGAAGAGACATAACTTTTACGAGAGAGATTTCTTTGTATAGAACGTTGTATCCTGAAAAGGCTATGAATATTACGTATGTAAGAGATGGTGAAAAATATACTACAACTTTAACACCACAGTATAAAAAAGATTCCACGTATAGACTGGGTATTCTTATAACGAATTGTGTTGTTAATTCAGTTACTGCAGACTCACCTGCTAAAAAAGGTGGGCTCAAGGTAAATGATTTAATAAAATCAGTAGACGGACAGCAGATAACAAGCAGCGATCAGCTATCAGAAACATTGGCAGTTACGGGTGCTAAGGAAGTGACTTTGGTGGTCGAAAGAGACAAAAAAGAAGTTAGTCTTCAAGTCACACCTGAGTTAACCCAATCGGAATCCTACTATACAGGATTATTTTGTTATGGTCAAAGAGTAAAAACAACTCCTATTCGTACATTAGGATATGGTGTGAAAGAAGTTGGATATTGGATAAGAACAGTATTCGACAGTCTTGGCATGCTAGTGGGAGGAAAAGTTTCTCTTGATGATGTGGCAGGACCAGTAGGTGTTGTGAATGTAATTGGCAACGTGGTTGAACAAAGTAAGCCAGATGGAGCTTTTTATATCATGCTTAATTTATTTAATATGGCAGTTATGATTAGCGCTAACTTAGGCGTTATGAACCTGTTACCAATACCAGCCTTAGATGGCGGAAGATTGGTGTTTTGTATTATAGAAGCAGTTCGAGGAAAGCCGATTAATAAAGAAAAAGAAGGAATGGTACATTTTGTAGGAATGATTTTGCTTATGATTCTTATGGTAGTTATTCTTTTTAATGATGTTAAGAATATATTCATGTAAAATCTAGTTCAATTGGATGGATGAATGCAAGAGAGGATTTGTGCGATGTATAGAGATAATACAAATGTTGTGAAAATTGGCAATAAGAACATTGGTGGCGGAAATCCAATACTGATTCAGTCTATGACAAATACAAGAACCGAAGATATAGTTTCTACAGTTAAGCAAATTAAGAATCTTGAGGCAGTTGGATGTGATATTATTAGATGTACGGTTCCAACAATGGAAGCTGCAGCTGCAATCAAAGAGATAAAAAAACAAATTAACATACCACTTGTCGCAGATATTCATTTTGACTATAGAATGGCAATTGCCGCAATGGAAAATGGTGCAGATAAAATCAGGATTAATCCTGGAAATATTGGAAGTATTCAAAATATCAAAGCTGTAGTCGATGTTGCAAAAGAAAGACGAATTCCAATTCGTGTAGGGGTAAACAGTGGTTCACTTGAAAAATATTTAATCGATAAATATGGTGGAGTTACTGCGCAAGGCATTGTAGAAAGTGCATTAGATAAAGTCAAGATTATTGAAGATTTAGGATATGACAATCTTGTTATTAGCATTAAGTCTTCTGATGTAATGATGTGCGTGAGAGCACATGAACTAATTGCAGAAAAGACAAAATACCCACTGCATATCGGAATTACGGAATCTGGAACATTATTTAGCGGAAGTATTAAGTCTTCAATCGGATTAGGACTGATACTTGATAGAGGGATTGGGGATACAATCCGAGTTTCATTAACTGATAATCCAGTTGAAGAGGTCAAAGCAGCAAAGATTATTCTCAAAACGTTAGGCTTAAGAAATGGTGGAATCGAAGTGATTTCATGTCCTACTTGTGGAAGAACCAAGATTGATTTGATTGGACTTGCAAAGGACGTGGAAGCGATGACTGCTGAATTTGATTTGGATATTAAAGTTGCAGTAATGGGCTGCGTAGTAAATGGCCCAGGAGAAGCAAAAGAAGCTGATTTGGGTATTGCTGGCGGAGATGGATGCGGTGTGATTATTAAACATGGTGAAATTATTAAAAAGGTACCTGAAAGTGAACTTTTAGATGAATTAAGAAAAGAACTTACACATTGGAGTTGATATAGTTGTATAAATTTTTTGAAGTATTTACGTCACTCAGGTTACCTGAGAATATAAAAGAATATTTTGAAGAGGTTGAAGTCGTGAAAGTGGCTAAAACCTCTACAAATACTCTGGTGAAGGTATACATAAAAAGTTCAAGGCTGATACATAAACAAAATATTTTTAAAGTGGAAGAAGCATTAAAGAAACAAATCTTTCGTATTAAGAATATGAATGTACGTATTATTGATCGATATGAACTTTCGAAACAGTATTCACCTAAGAAGATTATGGATGTTTATTATGAAAGTATATTATATGAATTAGAGATGTACTGGACTTTGGAATATTCATTATTAAAAACGTCAAAGTGGGTCTTTGAAGAGGAGGACAAATTAGTCTTGATTTTTGAAGACTCTTTTTTGGCGCAAACATATGCGAAAGATTTAAAATCTTATTTTGAAAAAGTATTTGTGAATCGATTTGGATTTGAAATTGACGTCGAGAATCGCTATGTGGAGAAAGCAGCAAATCAATACGAAAAAGAGAATGAATATCAGCTTAAAAACAGAGTAAAGGAAATAGAAGATAATGCGAACCAGTGCGGCCAAGAGAAAAATGGAAGTAATCATGCAGAGTCTAAAAATGCAAGTGGAATTTCCAATGCTTCAAAAGTAGATAATCATACTTCTTCTAATTTCGCAAAAACAAAGTCAGATGAAAAGAAAAAAAGCGGAAAAGGCGGCTATGACAGTAATTCAAAGTCATATAAAAGAAGACCAGAAAATCCGGATGTTCTCTATGGAAGAGACTTTGATGAAGAACCAATTCCAATTGAACAGATAATATCTGAAATGGGAGAAGTCGTAATTGAAGGTCAGATTCGTTTCCTTGATCAGAGAGAAATCCGTAATGAAAAGACAATTTTAATGTATGATGTAACCGATTTTACTGATACGATTACTGTAAAAATGTTCGCAAAGAATGACCAACTTCCTGAGTTACTTGAATTTATAAAAGTAGGTAATTTTATTAAAATCAAAGGGATTGTTGTAATTGACAAATATGATAAAGAATTAACTATGGGCTCTGTTACTGGTATCAGGAATTCAAATGATACAAGAAGCAAAAGAAATGATATAGCGCTAAATAAAAGAGTTGAACTACACTGCCATACGAAAATGAGTGATATGGATGGCGTATCTTATGCTGGCGATATCATTAACCAAGCAATTCGTTGGGGTCACAAGGCAATTGCAATTACTGATCATGGAACTGTTCAAGGATTTACAGAGGCATTTCATAAAATTAGAGATATTGAGTGGGATTATAAGAAACGTGGAGAAACACTTGATTTTAAGATAATATATGGTGTAGAAGCATATCTAGTAGATGATATTAAAGAAATGGTTGTAAATTCTAAAAATCAATCATTGGATGATTCCTATGTGGTGTTCGATTTAGAAACAACCGGATTAAGTGCGCAGGCCGACCAAATTACTGAAATCGGAGCAGTAAAGGTTGTAAATGGAGAAATCATTGATAGGTATTCCACTTTTGTTAATCCAGAAGTTCCGATTCCATTTAAAATCGAAAAACTAACTGGAATCACTGATTCTATGGTTATTGATGCACCTAAGATACAAGAAATTCTACCAAAATTTTTAGAATTTTGTGGTGATAGTACGCTAGTAGCGCATAATGCAGAATTTGATATGAGTTTCGTTAAAAATAAAGCGGGTAAGATGGGAATCGAAGTTGTTAATACGGTCGTTGATACACTTTCTATTGCTAGATTCTTATTGCCAACTCTTCATAATTTTAAATTAGATACATTAGCAAAACATTTTAGTGTGTTATTGCAAAATCATCATAGAGCGGTTGATGACGCAGAGGCTACATCACAAATATTTATTAATCTGTGTAGTATGCTCAAAGATAGGGATATATTCACATTAGGAGAGTTAAACGAACGTGGTGAATTTGATGAACTTGCAATTAGAAAATTGCCATCATTTCATGCAATTATTCTCGTTTCTAGTGAAGTGGGGAGAGTGAACTTATATAGACTTATATCAGCCTCACATTTACAATTTTTTAATAAGCGTCCTAAGATTCCCAAAAGTATGTTTAGCAAATACAGGGAAGGTTTGATTTTGGGTAGTGCGTGTGAAGCCGGAGAATTGTATCAGGCAATACTACATGGACATGATGACAATGAGATTGCTAGAATAATCAATTATTATGACTATTTGGAAATTCAACCACTTGGAAATAATAAATTTATGTTTGAAAAACCAGATATACCAGTTGATTCAAATGAAGATTTGATAGAAATAAACAAAAAGATTATCAAGCTTGGAGAAAAATTCGATAAGTTGGTTGTAGCTACTTGCGATGTGCATTTCCTTAACCCTGAAGATGAAGTTTATAGAAGAATTATTATGGCAGGCAAAGGATTTTCTGATGCGGATGATCAAGCTCCGTTATATCTTAGAACAACGGAAGAGATGCTTCAAGAGTTTGATTATCTAGGACCTGATAAGGCAGAGGAAGTCGTTGTCACGAATACCAATAAGATTATGGACATGTGTGATAAAATCGAGCCAGTTAGACCTGATAAGCATCCTCCAGTTATCGAGAATTCCGATCAGACACTTAGAGATATTTGTTATAAACGATCACATGAACTATATGGAGAAATTCTTCCGGAAATAGTAACTGAGAGATTAGAAAGAGAACTGACTTCTATTATTACAAATGGTTATTCAGTTATGTACATTATTGCGCAGAAACTTGTTTGGAAGTCGAATGATGATGGCTACTTGGTTGGTTCGAGAGGGTCTGTAGGCTCGTCGTTTGCAGCTACAATGGCTGGAATCACAGAGGTTAATCCACTTAGCCCTCACTATTTGTGCTCAAAATGTTTTTACAGTGATTTTGATTCTGAAGCAGTAAAGGCCTTTTCTGGAGGGGCAGGCTGCGATATGCCAGATAAAATCTGCCCAGTATGTGGTGAAAAACTGAAAAAAGAAGGATTTGATATACCATTTGAGACGTTTCTTGGATTTAAAGGAAACAAAGAACCTGATATAGATCTTAATTTCTCAGGTGAATATCAAAGTAAAGCACACGCCTATACGGAAGTTATCTTTGGAAAAGGACAGACTTTCAAAGCTGGAACAATTGGAACATTAGCTGAAAAAACTGCATATGGTTATGTCAAAAACTATTATGAAGAACGTGGACAGAATAAGAGAAATTGCGAAATAAATAGAATTGTTAAAGGCTGCGTAGATGTACGAAAAACGACTGGGCAACATCCTGGTGGAATTATCGTTCTTCCAATTGGAGAGGAAATACATTCATTTACACCAATTCAGCATCCAGCAAATGATATGACAAGTAATATTATTACAACACATTTTGATTATCATAGTATTGATCATAACTTGTTAAAACTTGATATTCTCGGACATGATGATCCTACGATGATTCGTATGCTACAAGATCTGACTGGGGTGAATCCTTTGGATATTCCACTAGACTCAAAGGAAGTTATGTCTTTGTTTAAAGATACAAGTGCACTTAAAATTGAACCAGCAGATATTGGCGGATGTA
>Ga0302165_10000903_pt1 | contig 10487 bp, 8 predicted proteins | sample I_Fen_E3_2_FD_193499 | JGI IMG/M metagenome (GOLD analysis project Ga0302165, IMG submission 193499) | Peat permafrost microbial communities from Stordalen Mire near Abisko, Sweden - I_Fen_E3_2 | ecosystem: Environmental > Terrestrial > Soil > Wetlands > Permafrost | place: Sweden: Abisko... | reverse complement strand
AAAATATAAAAAACATAAGAAAATATAAAAACATAAGAAAACAGACAGTATGGGTTTTCGGGAGGGAGGATGTATGGGGCTTGAAGTGGATATTAAGAAGAAGATTGGAAAATTTGAGCTTAATGTGAAATTTGATGCGGATAGTAGGAGCCATATTGGAATCCTTGGAGCAAGTGGTTGTGGGAAAAGTATGACTTTGAAATGTATTGCTGGTATTGTGAATCCGGATGAAGGCCGGATTGTATTGAATGGGAAAGTATTATTTGACTCTAAGAAGAAGATTAATCTTCCACCACAGAAAAGAAAGGTGGGATATTTATTTCAAAACTATGCATTATTTCCCAATATGACAGTAGAACAAAATATTGCAATTGGAATACGGAGTGAAAAAAAGGATACAAAGAATAAAGAAAAGAAAAAAGAAATTGTGGACTCGCTGATCGTGAAGTTTCATCTCCAAGGATTAGAAGAAAGATATCCATCAGAATTGTCAGGTGGTCAGCAACAAAGAGCTGCACTTGCAAGAATGCTTGCAAATGAGCCTGATATCATTATGCTTGATGAACCATTCTCAGCATTGGATAGCTTCTTGAAGGAAGAACTTCAAAGAGAAATGTATAATATTATGAAAGAATATGAAGGTGAAGTGCTTATGGTTTCCCATAGCCGTGATGAAGTATTTAAACTTACAGAGAAACTTGTCATTATGGATAGTGGGAAAATAGTTACATATAAAGAGACGAAAGCAATATTTGAAAACCCAGAATATGTTGAAGCTGCTAAACTTACAGGATGTAAGAATATATCGAAAGCGGTTAAAATAGGTGATTATCAGATTAACGCCACAGAGTGGGATGTAATTTTAAATACTGTTAAAAAGGTCTCTGATGATATCGCTTATGTTGGAATTAGAGCACATCATGTAAAAATAGATAAAAGTTCAAACATCATTAACAAACTATCGGTAACGGTAGTAGAGATGTCAGAACAACCATTTGATACGAATTATATAGTGAAAAATTCAAGTGGCAGTAGTGGTGAAATCTGGATTAAGGTATCGAATGCGAATATTGGAGTGGTTGATCCATTTGATGATATCAAAAGCATTGCGTTGCCACCAGAAAGGTTACTCATACTAATCTAATGAACAAATTGATGTATAAAACGAATTTTTTTATCTAGTTTTTGTATATTTTAATGTATTGTAAAAGATTTTAAATATCATATAATACAAATATAGAACTTGAGAACAAATTCGACAAAGACGTTGAAAAGGAAAACCCTTTTTAACGTCTTTTTTCATCTAACCGGTAGTGAAGATAGAATTTGCTAAAGTTTGTAACATTGCAAAATAAAATTAGCCAGATTTGAACAAAAAAGGAGGATAACATTATGAGACAAGTTGCTATTTATGGTAAAGGTGGTATTGGAAAATCAACTACGACACAGAATCTTACAGCAGGTTTAGCTGAGATGGGTAAGAAGATATTGATTGTTGGATGTGACCCTAAAGCAGATTCAACAAGATTGGTATTAGGAGGTTTAGCTCAAAGAACTGTACTTGATACATTAAGAGAAGAGGGAGAAGATATTGATCTCGATTTAATCTTAAAAGAAGGTTATGGTGGAATCAAGGGCGTTGAGTCAGGTGGACCAGAGCCAGGTGTTGGATGTGCAGGTCGTGGTATTATTACTTCAATCAATTTACTAGAACAGTTAGGTGCTTATGAAGATGACTTAGATTATGTATTCTACGATGTACTTGGCGATGTTGTTTGTGGTGGTTTTGCAATGCCAATTCGTGAAGGTAAAGCAAAAGAAATCTACATCGTATGTTCAGGCGAGATGATGGCTCTTTATGCAGCTAACAATATCTCAAAAGGTATTTTGAAATATGCAAACACAGGCGGATGTAGACTTGGTGGACTTATTTGTAATTCAAGAAATGTTGATGGAGAAAAAGAACTTGTAGAAGCAGTTGCAGCACAAATAGGAACTAAGATGATTCATTTTGTACCTAGAGATAATGCGGTACAAAGAGCTGAAATCAACAAACAAACTGTTATTGAATACAGCCCAGAAGTGGCACAGGCAGAGGAATACAGACAATTAGCAAAAAAAGTAGATGACAATGATATGTTTGTTGTTCCAAAACCAATGAAAATTGAAGAATTAGAAGCAATTCTTATGGAACATGGAATGATGGATTTATAAAAAATTATATAATATTAAAGGAGGTATTTTTATATGTTGATGATTCGTGCAATTATCAGACCTAATCAAGTGGGTGTCGTTTTATCAGAATTATTATCAGGTGGTTTTTCAGCAGTAACAAAAATGGATGTTTTTGGACGTGGAAAACAAAAGGGTGTTAAAGTTGGAGACGTATTTTATGATGAAATTCCGAAAGAGATGTTGTTAATGGTAGTAAAAGATGAAGACAAAGACGATGTTATAAAAATAATCATGAAATATGCTAGAACTGGTGAAAATGGTAACTATGGTGATGGTAGAATTTTCGTTAGCCCAGTTGAAGAAGCTTATACAATTAGTACAAAAACTGCTGGATTATAGGAGGAACATTATGAAAGAAATAATGGCAATGGTTCGTTTGAATAAAGTAACTGAAACCAAAGAAGCCTTAGCAGAAGTAGGATTTCCGGCATTTACATGTAGAAAAGTAATGGGAAGAGGTAAGAAGTCAATTGATCCAACATTGATTCAAATGATCCTCGATGAGGGCGAACTTCCTGTTTCATCAGTAGGTGAATACTTTACTGAAAATGCAAGATTAATTCCGAAAAGATATTTTACGCTAATTGTTCAAGATGGTGACGTTTCTAAAGCAGTTGAAACTATTATTGAAGTTAATTCAACTGGAAATCCAGGTGATGGAAAAATATTTATATTACCAATATGTGAATCAATCCGTGTAAGAGATGGAGAAGCTCAAAAAGATTCAGAGGCATATTAAGTAGGAGGTGACAAAAATGAGTTCAGTAAGAGATCATGTTCTGGATCAATATAGTTCCAGAGTATATAAAAATAGAAAAGAGCATGTTATTACAGTTGGAGATAATGAAACCGATGTAATAGCAGCAAACACAAGAACAATACCGGGGATTATGACACAAAGAGGTTGTTGTTACGCAGGCTGTAAAGGCGTTGTTTTGGGACCAATTAAAGATGCACTTATTATTGTCCATGGTCCAATCGGATGTTCATATTATGCATGGGGAACAAGAAGACACAAAGCATTCGCAGATGAGCGCGATGGTGAAAATGCAGATTGTTATCTTGAATATTGCTTCTCAACGGATATGCAGGAAGCGGATATCGTATTTGGTGGTGAAAAGAAATTAAGAAAATCAATTACAGAGGCAATGGGGATATTTCATCCAACAGCTATATTTATATGTTCAACATGTCCAGTTGGTCTTATTGGCGATGATATTCATGCAGTGGCAAAATGGGCAACAGAAGAATACAATATCAAATGTATTGGATTTAGCTGTGAAGGTTATAAAGGCGTAAGTCAGTCCGCTGGACATCATATTGCTAATAATCAGTTGATTAGATATGTAATTGGTACTGGTGACAGAGCTCCTAAACAAAAATATAGCGTTAATATTCTTGGCGAGTATAATATTGGTGGAGATGGTTGGGAAGTTGAGAAACTTCTTAAACGATGTGGAATTGAAGTCGTATCAGTATTTACTGGTGGTAGTAGTTACCGCGATATCAAGAATTCACATTTAGCAACGCTTAATCTTGTTCAGTGTCATCGTTCAATCAACTATGTAGCAGAGATGATGTATGAAAAATACGGTATTGACTGGATTAAAGTTAACTTTATAGGAATTCAATCAAGTAAGGAATCTCTTAGAAGCATCGGCGAATATTTTGGAGATGAAGCATTGAAAGCTAGAATTGACGAAGTTATTGCAGATGAAATATCTAATGTATTTGATGAGATGCAGTATTTCAAGAGTAAATTAAAAGGTAAGACAGCTGCATTATATGTAGGCGGTTCACGTTCTCATCATTATCAACTTCTATTAAAAGACTTTGGAATTAGTACAGTATTAGCTGGTTTTGAATTTGCACATAGAGATGATTATGAAGGTCGTGAAGTAATCCCAACAATTAAAGTAGATGCAGATAGTAAGAATATTGAGAGCTTGACAGTTGAACCAGATCCAAAATTCTATAGAGTGAATTTATCAGATGAGCAAAAGAAAGATCTTGAAGAAAAAGGCATTAAGCTTAATTATTACGAAGGTATGATGAAAGGTATGGATGCAGGATCAATCATCACAGATGATTTAAATCATTTTGAGACAGAAGAATTTTTAAAAATTCTAAAACCAGATGTTTTCTTATCAGGTATCAAAGATAAATTTGTAGTACAAAAGAGCGGTATTATGGCAAGACAGTTACATTCTTATGATTATAGTGGACCATACGCAGGATTTCATGGTGCAGTATTATTTGGTCGTGATCTGTTTATGGGATTATCGACACCAGCTTGGGGCCTCGTAAAGGCACCTTGGAAGAAAGTACCTAGTTTAGAAGGAACATTAGGAGGTGAGGAATAATGCTTGATTATACGCCAAAAGAAATTACAGAAAGAACAGCATTGAGAATTAATCCTTGTAAGACCTGCCAACCAGTTGGTGCTATGTATGCAGCATTAGGCGTTCACAAGTGTCTTCCTCATAGTCATGGTTCACAAGGTTGTTGTGCATTTCATAGAATGTTTTTAACAAGACATTTTAAAGAGCCAGTAGTGGCGACTTCTAGTTCATTTACAGAGGGTTCATCTGTATTTGGAGGTGGTAGTAACTTAAAAACAGCGGTTAAGAATATATTTGATTTATATAATCCAGATATGATTGCAGTTCATACAACATGTCTTTCTGAGACAATTGGGGATGACTTGAATGCATTGATTCAAGACAATCCAGTAGCTGAAGGTAAGTACGTTGTTCATTGCAACACGCCAAGTTACAAAGGATCACATATTTTAGGGTTCACGAATATGGTATCAGGATTCATCAATTATCTTTCAGTTAAGACAGATACACCTAATGGAAAAATTTGTCTTATGCCAGGATTTGTTAATCCAGGTGATATGAGAGAATACAAGAGATTAATGAAAGCTATGAAGGTTGAATTTACAATGTTACCAGATACAAGCGGAGTTCTAGATACACCTATGACTGGAAAATATAATATGTTTCCAGACGGTGGAACGAAGATTGATGATATCAAAGGTCTTGGAGATTGTATTAAAACAGTTGCACTTGGCATTCAGACTTCAGAAGCATCAGCTGAAACACTTAAGAAAAAATGTGGCGTTGACTATAAAGAACTTCCATTGCCTATGGGTGTTGAAGCAACTGATGAATTCATAATGACATTAGGTGACATTTCAAAAGAAGAAGTACCATTTGAGATTGAAGAACAAAGAGGCCAGCTAGTAGATATTATGCTTGATATTCATCCATATACATATGGTAAAAAAGTAGCTATCTATGGTGATCCTGATACCGTTCTTGGTATTGCAGCATTTGCATTAGAATTAGGAATGATTCCAAAATACATGCTAACAGGTACACCTGGAGCACAGTTTGAAAGAAGTGCAGCAGAATTATTAGCAAAATATGCAGTTGAAGACTGTACATATAAGGCTGATGCTGATCTGTTCTTACTTCACCAGTGGATTAAAAATGAAGGCGTTGATTTGCTAATTGGTGGAACATATGGCAAGCATATCGCAAGAGCTGAAGGTATTCCATTGGTTAGAATGGGATTTCCTATTATTGACAGATATATTCATTCATATATGCCTTTGGTAGGTTATAAAGGTGGAATTAGGATGGCAGAATTAATCGTTAATGCGTTAATGGATTATCAAGATTCTCACTGTGAAGAAAAAGATGTTGAAGTTGTCATGTAAGTGTTGTATTATAGAACTAGGAAAATTAGAAATATAATTGAATAACAGTTAATCGTTATAGTGTACACATTATTTTATTTATTTATATAGAGCATATGACAAAGATGTCAAAACATCTTGTCATGTGCTCTTTTTTATTTTTATTTATCTTATATAAGTTGCTACACCTTAAAATCTACGGTAAAGGAAGTGTTAATATGGGAATAACTGAAGTAAAAGTAGCTGAAGTAGAAGCAGCTAAAATAGAAGCAGCTAAAACAGAAGCAACTAAAATAGAAGCAACTGATAGTGGAATACTTGAAGAAAGAAAGCAGTCTATCCACTTGAAAAATGATGCTGAACTTTGCGGAGGCGGAATTAGATGTGATTCTGATAGTGTTTCCGGGGCCGTCAGCCAGCGAGCTTGCGTATATTGTGGTGCTAGAGTTGTACTGAATCCTATCACTGATGCATTTCATATCGTACATGGGCCTATTGGATGTGCAAGTTACACTTGGGATATAAGGGGAAGTCTTACAAGTGGAGATGATATATTTAGAAATAGTTTCTCAACTGATCTTAGAGAGCAGGATATTATATTTGGCGGTGCTAAAAAATTAGAAGCGGCAATTGAAGAACTCGCTAAGACACATCATCCGAAACTGATATTTGTTTATGCAACTTGTATTGTAGGAGTTATAGGAGATGATGTAGAAGCAGTTTGCAGACAAATGTCCCTAAAATACGATATGCTTGTAATCCCAGTAAAATCACCAGGATTTTCTGGAAATAAAGCAACAGGATACAAAATGGCTTGTAATGCAATTATGCAAATTATATCAAAATATAAAGATCAGCCGAAAGTGAAAGGGATTAATATCCTTGGAGACTTTAATTTGGCAGGTGAGATGTGGATCATAAAGAATTATATGAAAAAAATCGGGATTCATGTCTGTACAACGTTTACTGGGGATTCAAGTCTTGAGACCTTAAAGCTTGCGCCGTCAGCAACACTTAATGTAGTACAGTGCGCTGGATCAAGTGTGTATCTTGCAAATAGAATGGAAGACGAGATGGGCATCCCATTTATCAAAGTTAGCTTTTTCGGTGTGGATGATACAACAAGTTCACTAATTAGAATAGCAGAAGCAATTGGTGATGAAGAAGTAAGACAGAAAGCAATTCGTTTTTGCAAGGAAAAAACGGATGAGATAGAAGCTACCATTGAGATGTATAAGAAAAATCTAATTGGTAAAAAAGCCGCAATATATGTAGGTGGTGGATTTAAGGCAATATCTTTAATTAAACAATTTAATGCATTAGGAATCAAATCAGTAGTTGTAGGTACACAGTCTGGAAGAAAAGACGAATATGAAATAATAGAAAATATTGTTGATCAAGATACGGTAATTCTAGATGATGCTAACCCAGCTGAACTTGAGAAATATATGAAGGAAAAAGGCGTAGATATACTAGTTGGAGGTGTTAAGGAGAGACCACTTGCATATAAATTAGGAGTGGCATTTTGCGATCACAACCACGAGAGGAAACATCCACTTGCAGGATTTGAAGGCGTTGTTAATTTTGTTAAAGAAATTAATGAGAGTATTAATAATCCAGTATGGCAGTACGTTAGAAAGAGTCCAAAATAAGGCGGAGAAGAGGTAATCATATGAAGAAAACAAAAATCGAACCCTTGGTAAATTTGAATGTTAATCCATGTAAAATGTGCATGCCAATGGGTGCAGTTACAGCATTTTATGGGATAAAGAAATGTATGAATATTCTCCATGGTTCCCAGGGATGTTCAACATATATAAGAAGACATATGGCAACTCATTATAATGAACCAGTTGACATTGCATCATCTTCACTTACAGAACAAGGAACCGTATATGGTGGAGAAGATAACCTATTGAAGGGACTAAAAAACCTGATTGAACTTTATCATCCTCAAGTTATAGGCGTGTCAACTACATGTCTTGCGGAGACCATTGGTGAAGATGTACCCAGAATAATTGAAAAATTTCATGAATTGCATGAGGAATATAAGGATATTGAAATAATCCCTGTAAAATCACCAGGATACGGTGGAACGCAGTTTGAAGGCTATTTCAGAGCACTTTATGGAATTGTATCTAATGTTAAAATGAATATTAATCCTAATGATTATATAAATGTCATAACATCTCCAATCAGCCCTGCAGATACTCGCTTTCTGAAAGAAACGTTTAAGTCATTTGGAATAGATATCATTCTTCTACCTGATTTATCAGATAATTTAGATGGGGTATATAGAGAAACCTATGAGAGACTTCCAACTGGAGGTACTGATATTGCAGATATCAGAAAAATGGGTGGAGCAAAGCTTACGATAGAATTATGCAGTATCGATCTTGATTATTCACCAGGTAAGTATCTTGAGAAAGAATATAAGGTTCCATTTGTTAGAATGAGCCTTCCTGTTGGTATCAGAGATACAGATTTGTTTTATGAAGTAGTCAGTAGATATGCGAAATATGTTAGTCCATCTATCGAAATTGATATTCAAAGAGGAAGATATCTTGATGCAATGATAGATTCACACAAATACAATGGTGAAGGGCGTGCTGTAATATTTGGAGAACCAGATTTTGTAGTATCAACTGTTAGAATATGTGTAGAAAATGGAGTAATGCCACTTATTGTAGCAACCGGTTCTGTCTGTAAGGGATTAAAAGACATTTTATTAGACGAAATTGATGAAGTCGCTCAGAGATATTTTGTAGAAAGATATGAAATATTAGATGATGTCGACTTTAAGGTAATTGAAGCGATGGCAGAAAAATTAGACGCAAATTTAATGATTGGTAATTCAGATGGAAGAAGAATAGAAGAAAGTCTGAATATTCCACTTGTTAGACGTTCATTTCCAATTCATGATAGAGTAGGCGGTCAGAGACTTAGAATGCTTGGATATGAAGGTTCCATAATATTTCTAGATGATATTGCAAACGCAATTCTTGCAAAAAAAGAAAGAGGATTTCGAAAAGAATTGTATAATAAATATTATAAAGGAACAGATATTGATCAAGAAAAAGAAAGTGAACCTAAAAAAGCGGTCAACCTGTCTATGGAAGAAAAAACGAAAAATCATCCTTGTTATAACGGATGTAATACAACTACTGCAAGGATGCATTTGCCAGTGGCACCAAAATGTAATATCCAGTGCAATTATTGCGTAAGAAAGTTTGATTGTCCAAATGAGAGTAGACCAGGTGTAACAACAAAGGTGTTAACTCCACAAGAAGCATTTGAAAAATACAAATTAGTGAAAGAAAAAATGCCGAATCTGACAGTTGTTGGAATTGCAGGACCTGGTGATGCACTTGCTAATTTTGATGAAACCAAAAGAACGCTTGAGCTGATTAGAGAATATGATCCAGAAGTCACCTTTTGTCTATCAACAAATGGACTTATGCTTCCACATTATGCAAGTGAATTAATTGCACTGGGCGTATCACATATTACGGTAACGATGAATGCAGTAGATACAAAAATTGGAGCAAAGATTTACAAGTATATAAATTATAACGGAACTAGATTTGAAGGAGAATGTGCAGCAGCAATCCTTTTGACAAATCAGTTGAGTGGATTAAGATTACTTGTGGCAGCTGGGATCATTTGCAAAATCAATATAGTTACATTAAAGGGAATTAATGATGAGCATATACCAGAAATTGTAAAAACAGTGAATGATATTGGTTGTTACATCACGAATATTATGCCATTTATTCAGGTAGAAGGAAGTGCATTTGAACATCTTGATACGTTAAGTAACAAAGAAATCAATATAATTAGAAATCAGTGTGGACAGACAATGAAACAGATGTATCACTGCAAGCAATGTAGAGCGGATGCAATTGGTACACTAGGAGATGATGTTTCAATTGAATTTGAAGGTATTAAAAGTGGTTGTTCTACACCAATTAAATCGGGTGTTAGTTATAGGTTTGCAGTTGCATCGAAGAGCGGGATGCTAGTAGATAGCCATTTTGGCCAAGTTTCAGAATTATATATATACGAATATAAGGATGGCGAGGCAAAGTATATAGAAAAAAGACAAATCAATAAGTACTGTAATGGAAGTGAAGAATGTGACGAAGTCGAAGACAAGATATCACTAATCATAAGTTCAATTTCTGATTGTGATGGAGTTATTGTAATGAGAATAGGTGAAGCACCTAAGAAAAAGCTAAAAGCTAAAAATATTAGAGTATTTGCTACATATGACAGAATTGAAACAGCTGTTAAGGTTGCAGCGGAGAGCATGTCAATTTAAGGAAATTTGTAAATATTAAATTAAAGGAAGAACGTTGGACGGGAGGTGGTGAGTGAATATTAATTTAAGGATAAACGTTGGACGGGAGGTGGTGAGTGAATATTAATTTAAAATTATACTTTGCCTTGCCTTTCCTTCAAGCAGCACGTTTTTTGCAAGCCTCAGAGATGATGAAAAGTCTCACTTCGTTCGATTTTCATCTGAGTCTTGAAAAAAACGTAAGCG
>Ga0302165_10000902_pt1 | contig 10490 bp, 11 predicted proteins | sample I_Fen_E3_2_FD_193499 | JGI IMG/M metagenome (GOLD analysis project Ga0302165, IMG submission 193499) | Peat permafrost microbial communities from Stordalen Mire near Abisko, Sweden - I_Fen_E3_2 | ecosystem: Environmental > Terrestrial > Soil > Wetlands > Permafrost | place: Sweden: Abisko... | reverse complement strand
CATGCTCATGTCCTTATCTTTATCTCAAGAGCTCACTAGTACCACGACGTTACTTGAAAAGTTAATATTAGCATTTGGAGTGACTGATGAAACTTTTGCTGTAGCTTCTTTAGAAGAAAAGCCTTTAACAGCTCCGTATATGTTTGGCTTAATAACATTTCCAATTGTAGGTTGGACATTTGGGACTTTCCTTGGAGCTGTAACAAGTACCATTTTACCACTTAAGCTTCAAGATTCTTTAGGAATAGCATTATATGCTATGTTTATAGCTTTAATAATACCCGAGGCAAAAAAATCAAAACCTATTTTGCTTGTAGTTCTAATAGCTGTTTTCTTTAGCTTGTTATTTAGATATGTTCCATTTTTAAATCAACTATCACCTGGCTTTGCTATAATAATTTCATCACTTTTAGCCTCTGCAATTGTGGCATATTTTTGTCCACTAAAAAAATTAAAGGAGGCTATTGAATAATGTATGTATTTATATGCGTATTAGTTATGGCATTAGTAAGTTATCTACCACGAGTAGTTCCATTTACCATATTCAAAAAAAGAATAAAATCAATTTACATACAATCACTCTTGAGCTACATGCCATATGCAGTTTTAGGGGCCATGACATTCCCTTCTATATTTTACAGTACAAGTAATATGCTATTTTCTGCATTCGGTACTGGAGTTGCATTATTGTTGGCTTATAAAGGACAAAAACTATTACCTGTCGCAGTAATTTCTGTGGGAGTTATCTATTTTTTGAATGTATTTTACATATAGATGAGCGAACTTTAATTATACTAATCCGTGGAAATCCAATGATCAATTATTAATTACTGAAAATTGATCATTGAATATTTACAATTAGTACTTCAAACACATCACTTATCATTGCAATATTTATTGAAAATAAAAGTGATATTTGTCCAAGATGTATTTTTATCTTCTTAAACAAATATCACTTCTATTTTAAATTCTTAAATTCTAGGTATTTATACCTTGCTCATACCCTAAATACAAGCACATTCTTTAATAAATTTTAAAGCAAAGTTAAATTTTTCATACTCAAATCTAATATCTTAGCAGAGTGAGTTAAAGCCCCAACAGATATATAATCTACACCAATGTCTGCAATTTCTTTAATATTATTTAATTCCACGTTCCCTGAAAATTCTGTTAGCGCTCTTTTATTTATAATTTCTACTGCTTCCTTAGCAACATCCAAACTCATATTATCAAGCATTATTATATCTACTTTTTCATCTAATGCTTCCTTTACCATTTCTAGATTTTCAGTTTCAACTTCTATTTTTCTAACAAATGACGAATTCTTTCTCACAAGCTCTACAGCATTTTTTATTCCCCCAGCTGCACTTATGTGATTATCCTTAAGCATAACTCCATCTGATAAATTAAACCTGTGATTACATCCACCACCAACTTTTACTGAATATTTTTCTAATATTCTAAGGTTTGGTGTTGTTTTTCTTGTATCTAATAACTTTGCATTTGTATGATTTATTTCTTTTACAAACTTATTAGTTAACGTAGCTATTCCACTCATTCTTTGTAATAAGTTTAACGCTATTCTTTCTCCAATCAATAAGTTCCTAGTATTTCCTTTTAAGAATGCAACTTTATCTTTTGAATATACCTTGTCTCCATCGCATTTATATAATTCAACTTCAACATTCCCTAATATATCAAATACTCTTTTAAAGACTTCTAAACCTGCAATTATTCCTTCTTCTTTGCATAATAACTCTACTGTAGAAATACTTTTTCCATCTATAATTGAATTCGTTGTTATATCTTCACTTGGAATGTCTTCTATAAGTGCATTCTTTATTATTTTATCTACAACTAAGTAATTCATCATCTAACTTCCCACCTTTTTCTTTTATAACTTTCATAGCTAATTCTTTATTTTCAGATGCTATTTCTTCTATGGATTTATTTAATTTATCCACAGCAGAAACTTTAATTTCCAAATTATCCACATTGTTGTTAATTAAAATTGCAGCCCGTCTTGAAAATACAAGTCCTTCAAGTAAAGAATTACTTGCAAGTCTATTAGCGCCATGTATTCCTGTGCAACTGGTTTCCCCAACTGCATATAAATTTTCCATAGATGTCTTGGAATTTAAATCTACCTTTATTCCACCCATAAAATAGTGCTGCGCTGGAGAAACTTTAATATATTCTTTTGTTATATCTGTTCCTCTCTTTAAACACTCTTCATAAATAGTTGTAAATCTGTTTATTATATAATCTTGTCCCAAAAATCTTATATCTAAATTTACATAAGATATTTCAGTTTCTCTTATTTGCTTATAAATTGCTTCTGAAACCACATCTCTAGGTAAAAGTTCATTTATAAACCTTTCTCCATTTACATTTGTAAGGATTCCACCTTCTCCTCTTAAAGACTCAGATATTAAAAATCTCCTCTGATTATTTTCTTCTTCATAAAATGCTGTTGGATGAATTTGAATATAGTTCATATCTTTGAGCTCTATATCATGACGCGCAGCAACTGCTATTCCATCTCCCGTTAATATTCTTTGATTTGTTGAATTATTAAACAATCCACCTATTCCACCAGTTGCAAGGACTACAGCTTTTGCATAAACATTTATTTGCTCATCTTCTTTTACTAATATGGCTCCAATACATTCACTTTCTTTTTCTATGATATCTACAAAATATGTATCCTCATAAACACTTATATTGTCTTTTTGTTTTACTTTATCAATAAGAATCTTAGCTGTACTTTCTCCTGTATTATCCTTTGTGTGCACTATTCTATTTATAGCGTGGGCACCTTCCTTAGTAAAATTTAAGCTTTTATCTTCATTTCTATCGAATTTCAAACCCATTTCCATTAATCTTTTTATATTATCCATGGATTCAGATGTTAAAACTTTAACAGCCTCTAAATCATTTTTATACTTTCCAGCTTTTAAAGTATCTTCTATATATGAAGGAATATCATCTTCACCTCTTGCAACAGATATTCCCCCTTGAGCTAAATAAGTATTACTACAGTTAACCTTATCCTTGCATGCAACTAAAATGTTTAAATCATTTCTTAAATTTAATGCACAATAAAGACCTGATACCCCTGAACCTATTATTAATACATCAACAAATTTATTCATACCTAGTTGCCTAACTTATTTGTAGATCCTAATATGTGCATGTTCTCTAAAGATCTTAGAGCTTTTTTTCTAATATCTTCATCTAAAATCATTTCATTTTTCATATTTAATAGGGCATCATATAAATTTTCAAGTGTTGTCTTCTTCATATCTTGGCAGCATATTTTATCCCCAGGAATGAAAAAGCTTTTATTAGGATTTTTCTTTTTTAATTCATGTAAAATTCCTTCTTCTGTTGCTATAATAAATTCATTTCCCTTATGTTTAGTTGCATAATCTATTATTCCACTTGTGCTTCCTATATAATCTGCCATGTCTCTAATTTCTTTTGTACATTCTGGATGAACTAATACTTTAGCATCTTTATGTTTTTCTTTTTCTTTTAATATATCTTCTCTGCTTATTTTATTATGGCATCTGCAAAATCCATCCCATAATATAAATTCCTTTTCCGGAAAAAATTCTGAAATATATCCACCTAGATTTCTATCTGGTAAAAACATTATTTGTTTATTAGGTACATTTTTTAATATCTTTAATGCACTTGAAGATGTTACAGCTACATCACAGTGAGCCTTTACATTATAGGTTGAATTTATATAACAAACTACATAAGCATCTGGATATTTTTCCTTTAATTCTACTAAAGCCTTACCGTTAGCCATATCTGCCATAGAGCAACCTGCACTAGCACATGGCATTAAAACTGTTTTATGTGGTGATAAAATCTTTGCACTTTCAGCCATAAACCTAACGCCACAAAACATTATAACTTCTTCTTTGCAATCTCTAGCTATTTCACTTAAATAATAAGAATCTCCTACAAAATCTGCTAACTCTTGTATAATTCCTGGCTGATAATAATGAGCAAGGATAATTGCGTTTTTTTCTTTTTTTAATCTTAATATTTCTTGTACTAAATCTATCCCCATATTTACACCTCTTCTTAAATAATTTTACAGGTGTATATACACCGTTAAAGATAATTATATCACCACATATTTTTATCTTCAACATATTTAGTCATATTAATTTCAGCATATTTTACTACTCTTATCTCAATATGACAATTGTTTATTTATTAGCACTTATATAATTCTTAATTTTTATTTCAAAATCTGTTTCAAAACAAAAAAAGCTATCTCAAATTATTTTGAGATAACTACAAATATGTTAATAAAAATATCTATTTTAAATTTTCCATCATTTTGCTTAATTGATCCACTATGTATACAGAATCTTGAATATTTTCACTAACTGCTTCCATAGCCTGTGATTGCTCTTTAGTCGTTTCAAGCGTTATTTTAGAATTTTTTATAGTTCCAGTAACTGATTCTTGTATTTTAGTTGTTAACTCCGAAATACTCTTTGCTGTTTCGTTGGAATTTTCAGCTAAATTTTGTATTTCTTTTGCAACAACCGAAAATCCTCTTACTAATTCTCCTGCACGTGCAGCTTCTATAGATGATTAAGTCCTAACATTTTAGTTTGAGCTGCTATGGCTTTACTCTAGCATCAAGTATGCTATTAATTTGTTCTGTAACTGCTCCTACTTGAGTTATTTCAGTATTTAATTCTTCTTATAGCAGTTTCAAGTTTTTTTAATAAATAAATTCAAATATTTTATTGACAAATAATAACTATACTTGTATTATTGTATTAACGCCTTAGTACAATAACACAAAAGTATAATTTATGAAGGAGTGAGACTATGTCATGGAATTTTAATGACGACAGACCAATTTACTTACAAATAATGGAACAAATACAACTTAGAATAATTTCAGGCGTATATAAAGTTGGTGAAAAATTACCATCTGTTAGAGATATGGCAAGTGATGCCTCAGTTAATCCAAACACAATGCAAAAGGCACTTACAGAATTAGAAAGAACAGGTTTAGTCTTTAGCCAAAGAACAAGTGGTAGATTTATTACGGAGGATGGTAATATGATTAAAGATATTAGAAATGGACTCGCAAAAGAGCAAATTGAAAAATTTCTTTATAACATGGAGAAAATCGGATACACAAAACAAGAAACACTTCAACTTGTAGAAACTATATCAAAGGAGATGAAATAATGAATAATGATGAAAATAACTTGCTTTATGATTCTGCTCAAAATGATTCAACGTCTAATTTCACAAATAGTAATGTGGATAACAACCCTATTTTAGAATGTAATAACTTAGTTAAAACATATGCTAATTCTGAAGCTTTAAAAGGTATAAACTTAACAATTAATCGTGGTAGAATTGTTGGACTTTTAGGACCTAATGGTAGTGGTAAAAGTACACTTATAAAACTTGCAAATGGACTTTTAACTCCATCAAGTGGTGAAATATTCATAAATGGCCTTAAACCTGGGATTGAAACAAAAAAAATCGTTTCATATTTACCTGAGAGAACTTACTTAAATGATTGGATGAAGGTTTCTGACATTATTACTTTCTTTAGAGATTTTTATGATAATTTTAATCCTGAAAAAGCTTATGAAATGCTAAAAAAATTAAATATTAATCCTAACGATAAATTAAAAACTATGTCTAAAGGTACAAAGGAAAAAGTTCAGCTTATCTTAGTTATGAGTAGAGAAGCAGATCTTTATTTACTAGATGAACCAATAGCTGGTGTTGATCCTGCTGCTAGAGATTATATTTTAAATACAATAATCTCTAATTATAATGAAAATGCTACTATTATTATATCCACTCACCTTATCTCAGATATTGAAAGAGTATTAGATGATGTAGTATTTATTTCAAACGGACAAATATTCTTAACTAAGAGCGTTGATGAAATTAGAGAAACTGAAGGAAAGAGTGTTGATACTCTATTTAGGGAGGTATTTAAATGTTAGGAAAATTAATGAAATATGAACTTAAAGCAACTGCTAGGACTCTTATACCACTTTATATCGCATTATTAGCTTTTGCTATTATTAATAAAATTTTTATTGGAACAGGTATTGCTGATAAGCTTGAAGGCTTTGGTTCAATTCCTTTTATACTTAGCATTTTTGGGTATGGATGTACTATGGCTGCTGTCTTTATAGTTACATTCTTTGTAATAATACAAAGGTTTTATAAAAATTTACTTGGAGATGAAGGATATTTGATGAATACTCTTCCTGTAAGTACCATCACTAATATTACAAGCAAGATTTCAATTGCAACTTTTTGGAATATTGTAAGTGGATTTGTAGCTATACTTTCAATAATTATTATGGCATTTAATCCTGATGCTTTTAGCAACTTTTTCCGTGAATTATTTAGTGGGCTTTCAGATGGATATGCTGAATTAGGGATTGAACTTTATATAATAATTATAGAGATTATTATTATCATTTTAATGTATTTAATAAAATCTCTTACCATGATTTATGCATCTATATCAATTGGGCATTTATTTAGTAAACATAGGATACTTTCATCTTTTGGTGCATTTATAATCTTAAATTTAATTACAGCAGCAATTTCATCTACTATAGGAATAACTTTTTCAAATTCAAATTTAGCATCTATGTTTGATAATATTAATTCATCTTTACCTGGTCATTTATTTTTAATATCTTTAATTTTATATAATTTGGTTTTCTTCATGGTTTACTTTATAATAACTAATTATATATTAAAAAATAAGTTAAATTTAGAATAATAAAATATTAAAGGAAGAGGCAATAAGTATACTTAAAACCTCTTCCTTTAGTATTTTATTTTAATGTTCCATAAATCTAGATAAAAATTCGCGTGTACGCTTATTTTTAGGATTATTGAATATAACATCTGGAATGTCATCTTCTACAATAACCCCATTTTCCATAAATACAGTTCTAGTAGATACATCTCTGGCAAAAGCCATTTCATGAGTAACTATAATCATAGTCATCCCTTCTTTAGCAAGAGCACGCATAACTGCTAAAACTTCTCCTACCATTTCAGGATCTAAAGCACTAGTTGGTTCATCAAAGAAAAGTACTTCATTGCAATATTATTTGCATAATTCTTATCTTTTTTTAAAACTTTAGTAACTCCAATCATACAATTTTCAAGTACTGTCATATTATTAAAAAGATTAAACTGTTGAAAAACCATTCCAACTTTCGCACGATATGCTGTTATTTCTTTAAGCTTCTTCATAATATTTTCTTTGTTGTGTACAATCTCCCCCACAGTTGGAGTTTCCAACATATTTATACATCTAAGTAAAGTTGATTTACCTGATCCAGATGAACCAATAATACAAACAACATCACCATAATTTATTTTAAAGTCAATATCTCTTAAAACCTCATGTTCCCCAAAACTTTTACCTAAATGACGAACTTCCAGTATAGGAGACTGATCATTTACAGTTCTTATAGCTTCCATTATTGCTTTCCTCCTTTTATTGTTGAATCAGCAATTCCACCTTTTCTATGATTAATATAAAAAAATGATGGAATCCTAAAATAATTTTAAGATACCATCAATAAATTTTATCTCTAATCTATTCATTAATTATGTAAGGTACAGTTATAATTATTACATTTCTCATTTTTAATATAGATCTTCTCAAAAATATAGATGTTTGATTGTGAAGAGCTTGATGCCACCATTTATGTATAATGAATTGAGGCATTACTATTGTAATCACTTCATGTGGTCCTAAATGGTTATGTTTTTCTTTTACATAAGAAACTAATTTATCATTAATATTTCTATAAGGGGCATTCTCTATTACAAGATGTGCTGCTATTCCCAGTCTTCCATACTTTTCTATTAATTTCTTTGTTTGTTCCTCATCCGTACTCACATGATAAACTTCTATATTATCCCCAACTGTTAAAGCATAATTCAAGCTTTTAATAAAAGATTTATTTATTGTTTGTACTGGCACAATAACATATTTAGTTATAGCTTCTCTTACAATTAAGCTTTCTACTTCTGTTTCTATTTTTAAGTTTTCTCTTACTTTAGTATAATGCCTTCTAATTCTTACCATTACTGTTACAAGTAGTGGTATACATACAAGTACAATCCATGCTCCATGTTCAAATTTCTCTACTCCTATTATTATACATGTTGCTGCTGTAACTGTTGCTCCTAAACCATTTATGAAAGCTTTATGTCTCCACTTACCTTCTTTACTTTTTGTCCACTTCTTAAACATTCCAAATTGTGACAATGTAAATGATATGAAAACACCTACTGCATACAATGACATTAACATATGTGTACTACCATCAACAATATATACTAATAATGAAGCTGCTAATAATAATAATACTATTCCATTTGAAAAACTTAATCTAGTTCCCCTATTGCTAAGTTGTCTTGGCACATATCCATCTTTAGCCAATATTGATAATAATAAAGGTAAATCTGAAAAGGCAGTATTAGCTGCAAGTATAAGAATAATTGCTGTTGTAGCTTGCACAACAAAAAACATGAAACTATTTTGTCCAAAAACTTGAATAGCTATTTGTGCTATTACTGTAATCTCTTGACCAGGTACTGCTTTATACATTGTTGATAAATATGATAATCCACCAAATACTACAAACACAATAACTGCTAATAGGCCTAATACCATTTTAGCATTTTTTTGAGCTGGATTTTTAAAATTTGGAATTCCATCACTTACTGCTTCAATACCAGTTAATGCTGTACATCCTGAAGAAAAAGCTTTCAAAAATAACAATAAAGTCAAATCCTGTGCAGATTCTTTTAATGGATACAACTCTACTGGTGTTACTTTCAAAACTAAAACTTTAAAAATTCCCGTTACTATCATTATTATTATAGATAATATAAATAAATATGTTGGTATGCCAAATAACTTAGCTGAATCCTTTATACCTCTCAGATTTCCTAAAGTTATTATTCCTATTAATGAAATAGCTATTAATGCTTGATGTTGTAAAAGTGCCGGAATTGCCGATGTTATTGCTGCCGCACCTGCGCAAGTACTAACTGCAACTGTCAAAACATAATCTATCATTAATGATGATGCTGCTACTAATCCTGGTACTTTACCTATATTCTCACTAGCAACAATATATGATCCGCCTCCATGAGGATAAGAATCAATGATTTGTTTATATGAAAATACAAGTATAAATAATAACGCTGTAATTGCAATTGCTATCCATAACATTGTTCCATACGCATACATTCCAAGTGCAGGTACAAGCACTAACAGTATTTCTTCACTAGCATAAGCTACTGATGAAATCGCATCACTTGATAATATTGGTAATCCCCAAAGAACACTAAATTTTTCTTCAGCTAATTCTGTTGTCTTAAGAGCTCTTCCAATCAATAGTGATTGAATTTTTTTAAACATGTTTATTCCTCCATATTGTTTTAAAATTAATTACATATTTTAAATCACTATATAACAACTATCTTAAAGGTTACTAATTCCCTTTTATTGTATGTCATTACAACATTACAGATTATATATTCATTGCTATCGAATGTAAATATCTTTATTTGTCATTTATACGTTTTCATATATTTTTATGAAAATATATTTTTCGACATTTTTTTCTCATCGCTTTAAGGCTTCTGAATATTAAAATCTGATTATAATTAATATGTGAAATTTAAAGTTTTTTAATTCTAAGAAAATTTACTATCCCTCACGACTTTTTTATAATTTTAGAGCTATAGCTGCACCTAAAATTTCTGCCATTGCAGTACCTATTGCTACTAATATTGCAGTTGATGTTATTATTTTCCCAATAATTGGTTTCATGTGTTTATTTATTGCTTCTGAAATGCAAAGCCCTGTAACTATACCATATTTTTCATTATTAATAGACTTTGAAATACAATTAGGCATATAAAAAAAGACATCACGAACTTATAATTTATATAAATTCTTGATGTCTTAATTACTGTGTTATTATTAGTTTAAAAACATTTCTATATCATCTTCAACATTTGTAATTCCACCGATACCAAAGTTTTCTACTAAAACATTGACTACATTTGGTGAAAGGAATGCTGGAAGTGTTGGTCCTAAGTGAATGTTCTTTACTCCTAAGTGTAATAGAGATAAAAGAACTATTACTGCTTTTTGTTCATACCATGCAATATTAAATGCTATTGGTAATTCATTTATATCTTCAAGTTCAAATACTTCTTTTAATTTTAATGCAATTAATGCTAATGAATAAGAATCATTACATTGTCCTGCATCTAAAACCCTAGGAATCCCACCGATATCTCCTAAATCTAATTTATTATATTTATATTTTGCACAACCAGCTGTTAATATAACAGTATCCTTTGGAAGTGCCTTTGCAAAATCTGTATAGTATTCTCTCTTTTTAGATCTACCATCACAT
>Ga0302165_10000900_pt1 | contig 10523 bp, 4 predicted proteins | sample I_Fen_E3_2_FD_193499 | JGI IMG/M metagenome (GOLD analysis project Ga0302165, IMG submission 193499) | Peat permafrost microbial communities from Stordalen Mire near Abisko, Sweden - I_Fen_E3_2 | ecosystem: Environmental > Terrestrial > Soil > Wetlands > Permafrost | place: Sweden: Abisko... | reverse complement strand
GTTTAGCAATATTTTTTCACTATAGCTTTTATTTATATTCTCTAAAGTAATTATATTCATTTATTTTAAACTCCTTTTTTCAATTATATATTCCTATTTTAACACAGTAAGTAAATAAACCAAAATTAAAGACTGAAAATTGATATTCAAATATTATTTCTAAAGAAATAATTTCCAAATCAAAATCCAATCTTGTTTTAAAACTTTGGTAAGATTAATCACCGCACCAATCCAATTTTAACCCAGTTTAGTTTACATAATAATTATTATATAAACTATTGTAGAAATTTCTTATATATGTTATATGTCTATCCTTCGTTTTTTTCATATTTATTTTGAGGTTAATATAAATATTGAATCATAGGTTTATGACATTGCCCCCATGGGTCTTATCACGAAGATATTAATTAGTTCAAGCCCAATATAATTAATACGAAATAAAACTAACCTTAAGACTGTATAGAACGTACTTTATATATTTGCTTGAAGTATATAAAGTACGTTCTATACAGTCTTAAGGCACATGAAAATAAGAAATTTGTTATCAATCCATTTTAAATCCATTTATCAATTACTCTATTTAATTCTTCTAAATCAATTGGTTTTGAAATATAGTCATCCATTCCAGCTTCAAAGCATCGTTCTCTATCTCCTTTAAGAGCATAGGCAGTCATTGCTATAATAGGTATATGCATTCTGCTTTTTTCTTCATATTGCCTTATTAATTTTGTAGCAGAAATCCCATCAATGATTGGCATCTGAATATCCATTAATATAAGGTTTAATTTTTCTCTTCTACATATATTTAAAGCTTCTTCTCCATTTATTGCACTTACTACTTCAAAACCACTTTTATCAATGATATTGGAAATAAAGTACCTGCTTACTTGATCATCTTCTACAACAAGTATTTTTTTATTGCCATTAGAAATATTATTAAATTTCATTACATCTGAACCTTCATTTCTCACGATTCCATTTTCACTTGTTTCGCAAGATGTTTTTCCCATAAATGTGAAAAAGAATTTACTTCCTACATTTTCATCGCTTTCTACCCATATCTTTCCACCCATTTGTTCTACTAATCCTTTAGATATTGCAAGCCCAAGACCAGTACCTTTATACTTTTTTGTATAGGTTATGTCTAATTGATTAAATCTTTGGAACAATTCATTTTGTCTTGATTTTGGTATTCCTATGCCGGTATCCTTCACTTCAAACTCAAATTGAATCAAATTATTATCAATATTTTCAGCCTTTACATTAACAGTTATTCCACCCTCATTTGTAAATTTTATTGCATTTCCAATGAGATTAGCTAATATCTGTCGAAGTCTAACAGAATCACCATATATTACTCTAGAACATTCCTTGTCAATATTATAACTTATTTCTAAGTTTTTTTGTTTAACACTAATATAAAATAATCCTCTAACTTCATTGATAACATCCTCTATTTTAAAGGGTTTATTTTCAATTATAATTTTTTCTGCCTCAATCTTAGAGTAATCTAAGACATCATCAATTATTCTTAATAATGAAACTGTTGATTTTTTTGCTAAATCAAGGTATTCTCTTTGTTCATCTGTTAGCTCTGTCATTAGTGTCAGCTCAGTCATACCCATAATCCCATTCATTGGTGTTCTGATTTCATGACTCATATTTGCAAGAAACATTGATTTAGCCTTATTGGCAATATCCGCTTTTTCTTTTGCCATTATAAGTTCTTCTTCTTTTTTCTTATTTTCTGTAATATCTCTTACTACAGAAATCTGTTTTTTGATTTGATATTTGTCGTTGAATAAAGAACGAATAAAATGTTCAGTTGGAAAATTCTCCCCGTTCTTTCTTTTCATCATATACTCTGTTTCAAAGTACCCCTGAGTTTTGCATTTTTCTGCTTCCTTCAATTGAAAATCTTCAAAAATGTCTTTATTTATATAAAGTATTTCAATACTTTTTCCAAGGAGCTCTTCTCTTGAATATCCAAAAATTTTTTCAGCCATAGGATTCAACTCAAGAATAATCTTTGTTTTTTCATCCAAAATAAATATAGCTTCATTTAAACTAGAAAATATATTTTCTAAAAGACTTTTCGATCCTTTTTCACTAGTGTAAAATTCTTCTTTTAATTTTTTTAATTTTTCTTCTAAAATTCTATTTATATCTCTTTCTTTATCTATGATGGACAAATATACATTAACCCTATTCATTAGTAAATATTCGTCTATAGGTTTTGTAAGATAATCTACAGCACCAACCTCAAAGCCCCTTTTTCTAAACTCATCTGAGGTATAAGCTGCAGTAAGGAAAATAATAGGAATGTCCCTGGTCTTTTTTCTTTTTCTAATTATTTCTGCAGTTTCAAAACCATCTAATCCATTCATTTGAATATCTAATATAATTAAATCTACAGATTTATTTAAAAGTATTTTTAATGCATTTTCTCCAGAATTTGCCTCAAAAACTGCTGCATCCAGATTTTCTTCAATCAACGTGCGAAGTGTAAATAAATTATTTGGATTATCATCAACAATAAGAATATCAAATTTACAGTTGTTATTCATACTTAATCTCCTAAATCATTATTTTTAATTATTTTTTTATATATTTTATTAGTTTTATCCAGAACCTTAAATTCTTTTTTAGCCTTATCGGAACGAATGGTTTCACTTTTTCCTAAAACTAAAAATCCATTTTTATCAAGAGAATTATTAAAAAGCAAAATTACTTTTTCCTGAAGTTCGCTATTAAAATATATCATTACATTTCGGCATAAAATGAGTTGAAATTCATTTATAATTCCTTTTTCTAAAAGACTGTGATGAAAGAAAAGAATCTTATCCTTTAAATTTTTTTTTGCAATATAAATATCATCTTTTTTATCAAAGTATTCTTCTAAAGTTTTAGAACCATTTATCTTTTTGTAGTTTTCTTTTGCTTTTATAAATTTACTTTTATTAAACAAACCATTTTTAGCCTCTTCTATACTGTAAGGATTTATATCTGTAGCATAAATTTGACTTTTGTTTAGCATCCCCATTTCCTTGAGCAAAATAGCCATGGAGTATGGTTCTTCGCCTGTTGAACATCCTGCACACCATATTTTTATATGCAAATAGGAATTTAAATAAGGAAGAATTTTCTCTTTAATAAAGGAAAAGGTATCTTCATCTCTAAAGAATTCTGTTACAGTAATAGACATTTCAAGAAAAAGTTCTTCAAATAAATCTGCATCAGACAAAATTTTATTGCTGAAAGATTTGAAATTCTTGCTATTCAATTTTACCATGGTAGCATAAATTCTTCTTTTTATGCTTTCACTTTCATAATTTTTGTAATCAAAGCCATACCGTTCATATATGCTTTGCAGGAAATCTATATATTGCACATCATTAAAGTAATATTCTCCTATCTTATCCGATAAATATTCAGAAATCTCTTCTATGGACATAATCGCATCAAAATTTCCTAAATTAATAGCATTTATCAAAAGGCTTTTAGCTCCACATTCCATGGGATTTTCAACAATTATTTTTGAATTATTCTCTCTTAAACTTTTCAATTCTTTATATCCATCTGTCCCATATCCGCATAGTAGTATAGCACAGAATTTCTCTTTGTATTGAAGTGTTAGAGATTTTAATAAAACATCAATGGAGGGTCTCGCATAGTTAACACGCTCACCTTCGTCTAAATAAATCTTCCCATTTAAAACACTCATATGAACCCCAGAAGGTGCTATATATATTTTTTCTGCCTCTATGATTTCTCCATTTTTAGGGGTTGCAATAGCGTATTCCGTTCTCCCTTTTAAAAGCTCCGGTAGTAAATTCTGTACACCTTCTTTAACATGTTGGACAATAAAAATACTTGCATTGGATTTGGGAAGTTTAGGAATTAATTTTAGTATTTTATCAAGACTATCTGTTGATCCTGCAATTGCAATTGCTTTAAAAGCCAAATTATTGTCCGTAAATATATTGTGCTTTTCATAATATACATTGTGTATATTGAATCTTAAAAAATAAGAATATAGATAGCTATGAAATGTAATAATTTTATATTTTACTGCAGTATTACCGTTCATTATATCTAATAACCTTAATAGACAGTTATCATCTAATATTCTTGCATTCATAAAAGTTAAAATCATTTCATTAGGGATAGGGTCTACCAATTCCGCAAAGAATTGGATCCTATCCTCAATATTTTTTAATTCTCCAAAGACTATAATTTTCTTTGTATTACCAATAAAACGTGAAATTATATTCAAAATTATCACCCCCCAATTGAATTTATTTATTAATCCATGCGCTAATTAAGTTTATTAATACATCATAATCTACTGGTTTTGATATATAATCATTTGCACCTACTTCAATGCATTTTTCCCTATCTCCCTTTAATGCCTTTGCTGTCAACGCAATAATAGGAATATCTTTATACCTGTCCATAGTCCGTATTATACTTATGCACTCATATCCATCCATTACAGGCATCATGATATCCATAAGTATTAAGTCCACCTTCTCAGTCTCTATCTTTTCCAAAGCATCCACTCCATTTTCCGCTTGGATTATTTTTCCACCGAAATCCTCCAGAGCAGCTGCTAGTACAAAAATATTCTTAGGGTCATCATCCACAATCAATATATTTTTATTTCTAATTCCGTCACTTTTAATGTTTTCAAGCTTATTATACAAATATATATCATCTTTTTTATTGGTATTTTTGCCATAAAGATATAAAAGGAGTTCATCCTTAAGTCGTTCAAAAGAATTTACCGTCTTAATAATAATACTGTCTGCGTATTTTTTTAGTTCATTTTCTGTCTCTAAAGAGGCAGAAACATCTTTACTGGTATATATAATAATAGGTATATTTATGTTTTTCTGTTTTATGTAATTACATAAAACAATTTCACTTCCATTTTTTAGATGAATATCTATAATGGCAACTTCTATTTTGTATTTCTCTATTATTTCAATGGCTTCCTCTTCTTCTGATACTTCTAATACCCTTATTTCATCTGTTTCAAGCAGTTCTTTAAGATCATTTTTCTGTGTTTCTTCACTCGAAGCAATAAGCACATATTTTACGCCTTTATCTTTTATCTCTGATAGGTTTTCCTCATCTTGTGACTCTATATTCAATTCTGCTCTTTCAGTTGCTTCTTCACCATTTTCTTCGATTGTGCAAATATTCATTTTACATTCTTCATTTGGTAAAAAAAGGATAAACTCACTCCCATCTCCTTCTTCACTTATTACTTTTATTTTTCCCTTCAGTAAATTACTAATTTCTTCTGATATATAAAGTCCAAGTCCAGTACCTCCATACTTTCTAGAAATCGATCCATCCATTTGTTCAAAAGCCTCAAATATCTTTTTTTGCTTTGCTTTTAGAATACCAATACCTGTATCTTTTACTGAAATAGCAATAGGGACTTCTTCACTTTCTCCAGATGCTATTTTTAAGTATACTTGTCCTTTTTCCGTAAATTTAAAGGCATTAGATAGAAAGTTGCTTATAATCTGTGATATTCTTTCTCTATCGGACTTTAAATCTATATTGAGCTTGTCTTCACATATAAATTCAATACCTTTTTCTTGAGCAATAGGAGAAAATTTTTCTTTGAACTCTTCAACCAATTTAGTGGTACTGAATGTTGTAATATTTAACTCTATCTTACCCGCTTCAAGTTTTGATAAATCCAATATCTCATTTATCAGTGTTAACAATTCATTTCCAGATTTATTTATTATTCCTACTTTTTCAAAGTCTTTTTCTGACATTGTACTTGTACCACTTCGTAACAATAATTTTGAGAGTAAAATAATTGAATTTAAAGGAGTTCGCAGTTCATGAGACATATTGGCAAGAAATTGTGATTTGTACTTATTTGAGTTTTCAAGTTCCTTTGCTCTTTTTTCTAATTCTACCTGTGCCGCAATAAGATTTTCATTTTTTTGCATTACTATTTCGCTTTGTTGCTGCATGGTATGCTGTTGTTCTTCAAGTTGAGTGTTTGTTTGATTCAACTCTTCAGATTGCTGTTGAAGCATTTGTTGCTGTTCCTCCAATTGTGTATTAGTTTGCTGCAACTCCTCTGCCTGTTGCTGTAACATTTGCTGTTGTTCTTCCATCTGTGTATTAGATTGCTGTAATTCCTCTGCCTGTTGTTGTAATACTTGTTGTTGTTCCTCCATCTGAGTATTCATTTTTTGAAGTTCTTCTGCTCTTAATTCTAGCTGAATATTAGCTTTTTCCGATTCTTTTAGCAATTGCTTTACTTTTTCAGATTGAAATAATACATATAAATTTGTAGAAATTATATTACTCGCTTCTGTGATAAATTTTTGTTTAAGGTGGTCAAAAGGTTCAAAGGAAGCTATCTCTATTACTCCTAATGTTTCATTTTCATAAATTAGTGGAAAGGAAAAGGTATTTAAAGGTGTTTCTGAAAATAAACCGGTGGTAATCATCGCTTCTCCTTGCCTTATGTTTTTAAGCAAAATCGGCTGCTTTTCAATAATAACTTGTCCTACAGTTCCTTCTCCCACCTCTAAAACTGAAGATGCACGATCTCTTTCTGTAAAAGCATACGAACCAAATAACTTTAAGTTGTTTTCTGTTTCATTATACACATAAAAGACTGCACTGCCTCCATTTAAGTACTGAGATAAAAATGATACCGTCTTTTGCGTGAATTCTGTAAGAAGTAAATCCCCTGATATAGCCTCCGTTAATTTCGTTTGGCCTTCCTTAGACCAAATCTGCATCTTAATTTCCTCAATAAGAGCACTATATGCTTTTGACATTTCACAAATTTCATCTTTTCCTTCTAAATCTATTCTTTTAAGTTCTCCACCTTTCGCCCCTTCACTCATTGCTTCCATTAACATTTTTATAGGTTTTTCTATGATATTGGATAAGCAAATTCCAATGACACTTGCTATAATGATTGCAATTAGTAAAATAACTACCATGGTTGTAACAGTTTTATCTGTATAGTCTAAATACTCATCTGAACGGCTTCTTCCAATACTAATTGTATTGTCAATAAGAGAAGTAAAAGTATCAGATACATTTTGAGCTACTAGTACAGCTTCATTATTCATAAGGTCACGAGCTTCTATATTTTTATTGGCTAAAGCCAATGCTACTACTTTGTCTCTAACTTTTTTATATTCAACTATCTGTATACGAATATTATTATAATCGTTTTTTTCTATCTCTGTTTCAATGTTTTTAGAAAATGAATTTAATTCTTCATCCATGATCGCATCTTTATTCTTCATATCTAATACAATTCCATCCATTTTGGCAGCATCTGTCTCAAGAATACTTTGTCGCATATTAACCCTATTTTGTTCAAAAGCTCTATTTGCTTTTCCTATAGCTCCTAGAGGAACACCATACTCTTCATATAAACTATTATATTTTGTTCTTACATCCTTAATGTTGTTGATACCAATATAGCCCATTATAGCTACAATAAATATTACAATAAAAAATCCAGATAGCAATTTTGTCTTTATTCTAAAGTTATAAATCCATTTCACATTACAGCCTCCTCCTGTTTTTTAATTTCTAAAAATAGAAATCATTCTATTAATTTTAAATTATATTATATTGTTCTCTATAATTTCTTTTAATTTATTAATATCAAATGGCTTAGACATATAATCGTCCATTCCTGAATTTATGCATAGTTCTCTATCCCCTGACATTGCATAAGCTGTCATTGCAATTATAGGAACATGCTTTTTAGTTTCACCTTCTTCTTTTCTAATTATTTTTGTTGTTTCAAATCCATTTAGTTCTGGCATTTGAACATCCATAAATATTAAATTAGGAGAAAATTGTTTCAGCATTTCTAAAGCTTCTTTTCCATTAAATGCACTTTTAAACTCATATCCTAGTTTTTTTATCATCGCTGTAGCTATTTTCATGTTTAAAGTATTATCTTCCACTACCAAAATTGTTTTATTTTGATATGATTTCGTTTCTGATATTTCTTTATCACATATCACTTCACACTCTTTAATTGGGATAATTAAAAATTCTAAATTAAAATAAAATGTACTGCCCTCTCCCTCTTGACTTTCAAACCATATTTCTCCGTTCATATGCTTAACTAATTCTTTTGTAATAGATAAACCCATACCAGTATCGGAATAATTTTTATTACATGAATTATCCTGTTTGGAAAATTTATTAAATAAATCTTTTTTTAAGTCTTCTTTTATGCCTATTCCAGTATCACTTACTGTAAATTTAATTATTATTTTTTGACCTTTCTGTGATGCTTTATTTATTTTTAAAATAATATGACCTTTTTCAGTAAACTTAATTGCATTATTCATAATATTTATCAATATTTGATTTAATCTCATTTCATCACCATTTAGCTCCAGCGGAATTAAAGGATCTATATAATAATAAAAATCTAAGTTCTTACTGCTGCAAATAAATGAAAACTCCTTAATTATCCTGTCCAAAATTTCTTTAATATTAAATGTTTTATTATTCAATTCAAAATCACCTGCTTCTATTTTAGAAATATCAAGAAGATTATTAACTATGTCAAGCAATATTTTTGATGAATCCTTAACCATATTAATATATTCTTTCTGTTCAACGCTTAACTCTGTAAACCTCAACAAATCTATCACCCCTGTTATTCCATTCATAGGGGTTCTTATTTCATGACTTATATTTGCAAGAAATTTATCCTTTGCTGCATTTGACTTTTCCACTTGTTCTTTTGATTTTTCTAATTCTTCATAATTAAGTCTCAATTCTTCCTCCGTTGCAGAAAGTTTCTGATATACCATTGTTAATTCTTCTTTTTTTATTCTATTTGTTATATCTCTTATAATACTAAGCACAAGCTTGCCTGATTTTGTATCTATGCCAATAGATTTCACTTCAACAGGAAAACTTGTCTTGTTTTTTCTATAATGTAATACTTGAAATTCTATTTCCTTATTTTTCACTATACTAAATTGATTATTAGCACTGTCTGTTTTTTCATTATTCCTTAAATCAAAAATATTCATTGATAGTAATTCTTCTCTTGAATACCCATAAGATTTTATTGCCATTTCATTAACATTTAGAATTTCACCTGATTCAGATAAAAGCAATATGATATCATTAGCTTTGTCCATAGCAATTTTTAATACTTCAGTTGTAAATTCAATACTCATTATTTCACTTCCTCAAATTATCACTTTATTAAATTTTATTTAATAACTCCTCAATTTCATCTTCACATATTGGTTTGCTAAAATAATATCCTTGAATTCTTCTACAGCCTAAACTCATTAAAATATCTTTTTGTTCTTTATCTTCTACACCTTCAGCAATAACATCGTATTTTAGAGTCCTTGATAATTCTAAAATACATCTAATTACTGCTTGATTTTGTTCCTTATGGATATTATCAACAAAAGACTTATCTATTTTCAAAGTATTAATAGGTAACATTGTTAGATAATTCAACGAAGAATATCCTGTTCCAAAATCATCTATAGCAATTCTAAATCCTTTTTGAATAAGCTTATTTAAAATTTCTGTATTGCCTTTATATAAATCAATAAGTGTTCCCTCTGTTATCTCAATTTCTAATACTTTTGAGTCAATTTCATTTTCTTTACATATGTTTACTAACAAGTCATATAAGTCTACTTTCTTGAACTGTATTGGTGAAACATTTACTGACATAGTACCAAATTTATAACCTTTATTAATTAATTCTTTTATTTTCTTGCACGCTGATTTTATTACCCATGCACCGATATTAATTATTTCTCCATTTTTCTCTGCTAAAGGAATAAATTCTGCTGGACTAATATTCCCGAGTTTTTTATTATTCCATCTGATTAAAGCTTCAAAACCAATAATCCTGTTATTTTTTATATCTACTTGTGGCTGATACATAAGGTATAATTCATCATTTTCAATTGCATTTTTCATTTCTTGCTCAATTACAATATCTCTTAAGTATACATCATAAATTTTTTCATCAAAAAAAGTATATCTATTCTTACCAGTATTTTTAGAATAATACATTGATAAATCAATAAACTTCTTCAATTGATTTTTATCACTACTATCATCTGGGAATATTGCTATGCCCATACTCACAGAAATATAAATTTGCTCATCTTTTATTTCAAATGGTTCTTTGCAACTTTCCAATAAATTCTCACATATATCTTGAAGTTCTTTCTTTGAAGAAAATTTATTTACTAATATAATAAATTCATCTCCACTTAAACGATAAACCTTACCGTAGTCTTTAATAGAAATATTTAAAATTTGCGAAAAGACTTTTAAGAGTATATCTCCATAATCATGCCCAAAAATATCATTTACTTGTTTAAAATTATCTATATCAATAAAAATAAGTGCACCCTTTTTATTGTTATTTTTACACTCTTCCAATATTGAATTAAAATCATATTCAAATAGATTCCTATTGGAAATCTCTGTTAATGAATCAACATATG
>Ga0302165_10000895_pt1 | contig 10555 bp, 13 predicted proteins | sample I_Fen_E3_2_FD_193499 | JGI IMG/M metagenome (GOLD analysis project Ga0302165, IMG submission 193499) | Peat permafrost microbial communities from Stordalen Mire near Abisko, Sweden - I_Fen_E3_2 | ecosystem: Environmental > Terrestrial > Soil > Wetlands > Permafrost | place: Sweden: Abisko... | reverse complement strand
TACTCTAGAGCCCGGAAATATACCACAAAATCGTGATTTTGTAGATTATTTTCTATTTGATTCTAAGCAAGGATATTGTACATATTATGCATCAGCAATGACTATACTTGTTCGCTCAGTAGGAATTCCAGCAAGATATGTGGAAGGTTACATTCTGCCTTCAAAACCGGTATCAGGAAATAGCTATGAAGTTACAAATAAGGAAGCACATGCATGGGTGGAAGTATATTTTGAAGGTTTTGGATGGATTCCTTTCGAGCCAACTTCTCCATTTGCACAAAGTTTTAATGATGTGCCTAAGGAAACTTCCAATATAGAAGAGGCTGTACCAAAACAAACGCAGATTGAAGAAAATAATCGGGTTAAGGCAGATATAAACAGGAATGATTCGTCAGAAGATTCACCAGCAGCAACTATAGACAATGATGTTAAGGTACAAAAGGTTCCATTTACTAATGGGGCTATAATAATATCTATTATCTTGTTACTTTGGATTTTATTATTTTCAGTTATCAAGCAGAGAATATTTTTTTATAGGCTACAAAAGCTTCCATTACAGGAAGGTGTGATTAAAATTTATAACCACTTTTTAAGGGCTTTGTCAGTACAAGGATTAAAAATGCAATCTGGAGAAACACCGTTAAAGTATGCGCAAAGGATAGATGATACTCTAGAATTTAAGGCATTGAGTTTCGAAACTATTACAGATATTTTCAACAAGGCTTGCTATAGTAATATACCTATTGATAAAGAAGAGATGCAGCTTATAATTAATTTTTATAGTATATTTCAAGAGCAATGTAAAGAAAAAACAAGCTGGTTTAGATATTTTGTTTACAATAGAATGTTGGGTATAATTTAAATCTAAGGTAATAAAAAAGCAAAAGAAATTCTAAAAATAATATATATGTTGCAATTTTAATTCTTCAGTAAAATTAAGTTATAGTAGATCCATCTAAATGAAGATTATTTTTTGCAACATATATAAAAGAAAATTCTTATGAAATATCTCCGCCATATGAAAAGTTGGTTGGAGATTTAAAAGGATTTAATTCTAGAAGAATAAATATACAGCATATTATAGGTTTATGAAAATGAAAAAACAATAAAGGTTTTAAGAATATGGATACATTATGAATGAAATTAAATATTTTAGACAAAAAGATATTATCTTGAAGGGATAATATCTTTTTTTACGCAAAATTCTAAGTAATATAAAAATTTTCAATAATTTATATAGAAAAAAGTCATAAAAATTATTGACTTAAAGTCAACTTTAAGTTTTATAATCTATTTTAAGCTAAGCAAAAAGTTTTAGAAAAATACGGGAGGAGACATAGGAATAGATTTAATTTCATTTTTATATAAAAGAATTTGAAGGAGGAAAATTAAAATGAAAAAGAAAAGAATAGTAATAGGTTTAATTATTTCAATTTTAGCTATTACAGGAATACTTATAAATATGAATATGAAAAAGCAAAATGAGATCGCTATAGCAGCATCCAAAGAAATATCACATTCAGACCTTGCCTTTGCTGTATTGGGAGACGTACATAATAATATTGATAGTTTTCAAGAAGCTATTGATGATTTACATGAAATAAATCCAAAGATGGATGCATTAGTATTAAATGGTGATACTGTTGATCAAGGAAAAGAAAATCAATACGATTCAGTAAAAAACTTTATGAGCAAAAATCATAATTTGTTACCTAATAAAATTGTTAAAAATATAGGTAACCATGAATTTTTTGATTATGATGCAGGAACTAATTCTAAAGAACAAGTTCAAACATTTATAAACAGATATCTTGAATTTGCAGGCGAAGAGAAAGTATATCATGATACATGGGTAAATAATTATCATTTTATTTCATTGGGATCAGAAGATGGTAATTCTGTAACTTCAGATACTATAACAGCAGTTATTTCGGATAATCAACAAAAATGGTTAAAAGAAACTATCGCTGAAAATTATGAAAAGGGAAAACCTATTTTTGTATTTTTACATCAAAACCTTAATAGATTAACCCTTCCCGGTAATACAAGCTGGGTTGGAGTTGCACAAAGTGAACAAGTCAAAGAAATATTGGCACAATATCCAGAAGTAATATTATTTGCATCTCATAGTCATTTGGATTTAGATGAAAGCAGTGTAATGCCTGAAGAAACATTTACCATTGTTAATACTGGAGCTGTAAGCTATACGTTTCAAGCTGATGAAAGTAGTGCAAATGGAAGAAAGAGTGTACCGTATATTAAAGGGGTATATATTGAAGTCAATGGTAATAAAGTTGTTGTTAAAGGTAGAGATATTAAAGAAAAGAAATGGATCTTTACAAAAGATATTTCTAAAGAGTAACTTAATCCCACAATAGCTGAAATAATCAGTTACCTCCTACTCTTTGGGCAAAAAACTGAAAGATTAAATGCTCTGTGCATTTCCTTCAGTTTTTCGTTTTTATAGTAATAGCAAGTTATAGAAAACTTTCTATTGATGCTTCTTATGAAATTTTGAAAATAAACTAAAATTGAATGATAAAAAATGGAGTGTTATAATTAATTAAAAATGGGATTCAATCATTATTTACAAAGTCATTATTGTGATCAACAAAATAGAGGAGATGTTTTTTATTATGATTATAGAAAAGTTAAAGATAGATGATCTTTCACAAGTAGTAGAGCTACATAGTACGCTTATACCATTTGAAATTTCTTTTGATAAAGCTATTAAAACATATAAAGAAATGTTAATGAATGAGAATTATTATTTAGCAGTGGCTAAGGAAGATGATAAGATTTTAGGTTCAGCTATTGGCATATGTTGTAAATGCTTAGCGGTATCTTTTTTAGTAATTGAAGATGTAATTGTTAAAGAAGGAGTAAAAGGAAAAGGCATAGGGCGAAGGTTAATGGAATCACTTGACGAGTTTGCTAGAACAAAAAATTGTGCTTATGCAATTCTTGTATCATCTGATTTTAGAAAAAATGCACATCAATTTTACGAAAAAGTTGGTTTTACAGATAGCGTGAGAGGATTTAGAAAAGTTTATTAGTCTATAATAAAGTGAAATTTCTATATATATTAAATAATTCCTATTAACTTAAAAACATATTGTTCTAGTATGAATGATGTGTTTTTTATGCTTAAAATTATATAAAAGTTTAAGAAAGCATTATGAATTTATTTATAAAATAGTATTGACATGAAGTTAACTTAATACCTTATAATTTACTTATTAAGAAAAGGTGAAATTTTAGAAAACTTAAAGAGATATATATAATTTTTTGATAGTATTACTAATAATGGAGGAATTGCAAATGACAATAAAAGAAGCTGCTCAAAGAACAGGAATATCAATTGACAATCTGCGTTATTATGAAAGAATAGGCTTAGTACCAGAAGTTCCTAGAACAGAATCAGGAATAAGGAATTATGATGAAATGTCAATTAATTGGATTGAATTTGCTATGAGGTTTAAAAAAGCAGGTGTATCTTTAGAAGCCATCCGTGAATATATTCAGCTTGCCGTGCAAGGGTTGTCAACTAAGGATGCAAGATTGGAAATACTGATTGAAACAAAAGCTGAGTTAGAAAAGAAGATGCATGACATGCAAGAAACATTGGATGTTGTTAATTACAAGATTGATACTTATGAGCAAAAGTGTGAACCTGTTACAAATGAATTGATAGCTTTATGGAAGGCAAGTAAAGAAGAAAAATAGAGAAAAAAATGTTATTTAAAAAGAAGTTAAAAGAAAAATATAAATAGTGGAATATAAAAAAAATTTTCGTTATAAATTTAAGTACCATTAGCCATATGTTTTAGTGATTTCTTAATAAAAATTTTATTGGTGTATAGAAAAGCTATCAAAATTTTTCTTTTTTGATGTAATAAATAACCTGTTATGATATTTAATTTTATCATAGTAGGTTATCTATTAATTTACAGACTTTTTTGTTATTAGACCTTTTCTATTGTGAATTATTTATAAAAAAAGCTATAATAATATCAATTAAAAGTATTTTTTGATTTATAGAAATAGAAGGGTATATGGAGAAATTAAAATGGAGATACGAGTATTAAAATATTTTTTAACAGTTGCGAGAGAAGAAAGTATTACTAAAGGTGCAGAAATACTGCATATAACTCAGCCAACTTTATCGCGTCAATTAATGCAGCTGGAAGAGGAATTAAGAGTTCAATTATTCATAAGAGGGAAAAATAAGATAATTCTTACTGATGAAGGGATGCTGCTTCGAAGAAGAGCTGAAGAAATTGTGGATTTAGTTGGTAGGACGGAAAAGGAGTTCGATGAACATGATAACCTAATTGGGGGGGAAATATTTATTGGTGCTGGAGAAACTAATGCCATGCATACTTTGGCGGATTTAATTAAAGAATTTAATAAAGAGTATCCACAAGTAAAATACAATTTATATAGCGGTAATGCGGATGATATTAAGGAAAGAATTGATAAAGGACTGATAGATATCGGTTTATTAACAGAGCCAGTTAATATTGAGAAATATGATTTTATTAGACTTCCTAATAAAGAAGCCTGGGGAGTGCTTATGCAAAAAGACAGTCCATTGGCCAAAAATGAGTATATAAAACCAGAGAATTTGATTAATATGCCAATCATAAATACTAGACGTTCTATAGTTCAAAATGAAATTGAAAACTGGTTTGGTGCTTACTATGAAAAACTCAATATTATTGCAACTTATAACCTTATTTATAATGCAGCAATTATGGTAGAAGAGGGGTTAGGTTATGCTATATGCTTTGAAAAATTAGTCAATATAAATGATGAAACAAATCTATGTTTTAGACCTCTTTATCCTAAGCTAGAAACAGGAGCAGTTATAGTATGGAAGAAGCACCAGGTGTTTTCTACAGCAACAGCAAAATTTATTAAAGAAATTATGAATGCTCTAAAAGCATAATATAGAATAGAAAATAGGTATTAGACATATATAATTGTCTGAGATAAGATGTAGGTAACCAAAAGGAAACCTACATTTTTTTTATAATAATAAAAGCAAAGTGAGGGAAAAAATATGAGTGAGATAAAAAATAAAAATCAAGCACATGCACCTGAAACTAAGCCATTTGGAGCAGAAGCATTTACTTCAACAGATAAAACTATTATTCGCTGGTTAGGAAATGCGGGAACATTTATTAATAGTCAAGGAACATGCATTATGATTGATCCGCTTTTGGAAGGATTTGATTTGCCGCTTATTATAGATATGCCGATTCTACCTGAAAATGTTCCTCATTTAGATGCAATACTCGTGACTCATTGTGATAATGATCATTTTAGCAGAGTTACTTGTAAGAAGCTTGCACCTGCATGTAAAGAATATCATGCTCCACAGTATGTATCAGAATTAATGAAAGAAGACGGATTACCAGGACTTGGACATGATATTGGAGAAACTTTTGAAGTAGGGACAATTAAAGCTACCTTAACTCCTGCAGATCATGCTTGGCAAAATGAAAAAAAGAAGTATACAAGGGTATTTAAATTTGAAGATTATTGTGGTTTCTGGTTAGAAACTCCAGATGGTAATGTATGGGCTCCTGGTGATTCTAGATTACTGCCTGAGCACCTAGAGATGACAACACCAGATGCTATTATTTTTGATTTTTCAGATAACTCATGGCACATCGGACTTAAGGGAGCTGTTAAACTAGCAAATGCTTATCCTAGTACACCACTTATATTATCTCACTTTGGAAGTGTGGATGCTCCAAATATGGATGCATTTAATGGTGATCCAGATGATTTATATGGACTTGTTAAAAATCCAGAACGAATTTATGTACTTGCACCTGGTGAATCTTTTACACTTCATAGATTAAATGAAACTGAAAAATAAGAATGAAATTGGGTACTGTATTTTTAAAAGGAGACAGAAGAATGAAGATTAAAGAAGTGAGTAACAAGTTCAATATTTCTATGACCACCTTAAGATATTATGAAAAAATCGGATTATTTGATGATGTGAAAAGGGTTAATGGTGTTAGAGAATATGAGGACAATGATATTAGATACCTAAGCAGGATTATCACTTTAAAGAATACGGGACTCAGTAACGACTCAATATTAAAGTATATGGAATTATCAAAGCAGGGAGATATCTCAAATAGAGAAAGGATCTATATTTTGAAGCAGCAGAGGCAAAAGCTATTAGATGAAATACACTATAGGCAAAAGAATTTGGATTGTTTGGACTATATAATATATGAGTTAAAAAATTAAATTTTCCTCTATTCTTGGATTAGATATTCATTATTACTATTAGTATATTTGGCACATAGAAAAAATGAGATTTTTATCTGTTTCTTTGACTTAAGCTGACACCTGAATAAATTGCGTATTTGGAAGAACATATGTACCACATGGAATAGTTGATCATAATTAAAGAGGGAGGTATTATAAATGACAATAAAGGAAGCATCAAAAAAAACTGGGATATCTATTGACAATCTGCGTTATTACGAAAGAATTGGCTTAATTCCAGAAGTTCCTAGAACAGAATCAGGAATCAGGGATTATGATGAAATGGCAATACACTGGGTTGAGTTTGCTATGAGATTTAAGAAAGCAGGGGTGTCACTAGAAGCTATTCGGGAGTATATACAGCTTGCCTTAGAGGGACTATCAACTAAGGAGGCAAGAAGGGAAATACTACTTGAAACAAAGGCTGCTCTAGAGAAAAAAATGCATGACATAAAGGAGACGATGGAGGTTATTAATTTTAAAATTGATAATTATGATCAAAAGTGCGAACCTATTACAAATGAATTGATAGCTTCGTGGAGAGCGGCTAGGAAAAAATAGAAGATAATTAAAAATAATGATTGACATTAAGTCGACTTAAGGATTTAAAATTTAATTACTGAAATGATACACACATTGAAGGTAGGTATTTTTATAATAATAAATCTTATAAAGGGGATATATATTTTGTTGTGATTTCTGTACTATTTTGCAATGGCTAAAGATTTTGTGTGTGGAAATTTTAGTTAATTATGAATAAATATTTTTAGGAGGAAGATTAAAATGGTAAAAGTAGTTTCATTTAAAAACAAAGCTAATAGACTTGCAGGACATCTACATCTCCCTGAAAATTTCAAAGAAGATCAGAAATATCCTGCTTTAGTTGGAATTCATCCAGCAGGAGGTGTTAAGGAGCAAGTTATAGGTCTTTATGCTAAAAGATTAGCAGAACACGGTTTTGTTGTATTGGTTTATGATTCTTCTTATCAAGGAGAAAGTGAAGGGGAACCAAGGCTGTTAGAGGATCCAACGACAAGAGTAGAGGACGCACGTTGTGCGGCTGATTATCTAACAACTCTTTCATTTGTAGATGAGGAAAGAATGGGTGTATTTGGGGTTTGTGCTGGTGGCGGATATGCAATAAGTGTTGCTCAAACTGAACGTCGATTTAAAACAGTAGCGGTTGTTAGTGCAGCACCTATGGGCGAAGGTTCAAGAAGATTTTTAGGGTATGATGTTCCAATTTCTGAGCAAATCAAGAGTTTGGAAATGGCCTCAAAGCAACGTACTGCCGAAGCACGAGGAGAAAATCCAATGTACATTCCATTTGTTCCTGAAAGAATTGAAGATATAAATGATACTACACCTGATCTTTTACGTGAAGGTTATGAATATTATAGAACTTCAAGAGGGCAACATCCAAATTCAAAAGGTCGCTTCTTACTAACTAGCTTCGACAAGATTTATGCATACTCAGCATTTGATCATATTTCTGATTATTTAACACAACCATTGCTTATTATAGCTGGAAGTAGAGCAGATACAAAAATATTTAGTGAAGAGGCATATAAACTTTCTAATGGACCAAAAGAGCTGTTTGTTGTGGAGGGTGCATCTCATATTGATATGTACGATGTTCCAGAATATGTAGATCAAGCGATTGCTAAGATGGTGGACTTTTTAAAGGTCTTATAAATTTTAAATTAATTGATAACTTGCGTGTACTAGACGTGTAATGTAAAAATTAATATTATAAATGGTTTTTCGTGAGAAAAATATTATTTGATTCTATATCACAGATTGCAATTGTATGAATTATTTCAAAGGTAATACCCCCAATTATAGTTAGAAATTAAAAGTAGGCGCTACATTTAGCGACTAAAAAATAAAATGTACTGTCATATAAACGTTGAAAAGCTGGAGGTATGACAGTACTTTTTCATTTTAGAGGAAAATTACTAAAAATCACTATGACTTTAAGTTGACTCAAGGTGCTAGACTAAATTTCAAAGGAGGTATAGCATGACGATTTCAGAAGCTTTATGGGAAGATTTAAACCTGAAGTTATGAATCATAACCAAGTATTATTAGATTTAATTGCAAAAGTTGCTGAAAGTAAAAATGCTACATCAGCACAAATAGTATTGGCTTGGGAGCTAGCACAAAGACCATATATTATTCCTATTCCTGGTACAACAAAATTGCATAGGCTGGAGGAAAATTTAGGAGCATTCAATATTGAACTAACAGATGAAGAAGTAATTAGTATAAAAAAAGCTTTATCTAAAATTAATATAGATGAAACTCATTTTTAATTATTGATTTATGCTTAGGATATGAAAGAAAATAGCAGGTAAAATATTAAAAAAAGTGCTTGACCTTAACTTGACTTAAGGTTTTATAGTTAATATATCGATGAAAAACAAATACAATTAATTGTAAATAAATATGATTTTTAATTTAGAAGGAGAATAATAATGAAAGTAACAGTTATTACAGGAAGTCCACATAAGAAGGGTACATCAGCTTTATTAGCAGATAAATTTATTGAAGGAGCTATTGACGCAGGACATGAAATATTACGTTTTGATTCGGCATTTGAAGATGTAAAACCATGTTTAGCATGTGAATACTGTGCAAGCCATGATGGAGAATGTGTACGTAGAGATGATATGAATGCTTGGTATGGAAAAATAATAGATTCAGATATGGTAGTGTTTGTAACACCAATATATTATTACACAATGTCAGCACAAATAAAAGCAGTTGTAGATAGATTCCATGGAAATAATGCTAAATTATCAGGAAATAAAAAAGCAATGATTCTTGCATCAGCTTATGGTGAAGAAGATTCGACAATGGAAGGATTAGAGAAAACTTATGAAGCTATACTTGGATTTATGAATTGGGAAGATGCAGGAAAGTTATTTGCAACTGGATGTCCTGTAAGAGAAGTGCTTGAACAAACTAATTTCCCAATTCAAGCATATGAATTAGGAAAATCTATATAATAAGGCACAATCAAAAAACTAATAAGTCTATTAGCCTAATTAAAAATATATAAAGAAAAAGGAGAAGTAAATATGCCAGTTATAACAGTAGAGGCAGGAAAATTAAATAAAGAACAAAAAAGTGAATTAGTAAAAGAACTTACAGGAACAGCATCTAAGATTATGAATGTACCTGAACAAGCATTTATAGTTTTATTAAAGGAAAATGATCAAGATAACATTGGATTTGGCGGACAACTTTTGTCAGAAAGAAAGTAATGTTTTGACCATCAGATTTTAAATCTGATGGTCTTTTGTTGTTATGGATAAAATCTACTATGATGATTCGCTTTATAGAAAGACTTAACTACCTAGTGGTTCAAGACTTAATTAAGTGGACACCTGTTTTGATGTAAATCCAATTCTCTATATACTAAAAGTATATATTTTAAGTGTGTACAGAATTAAGTCTTAGGACACTAGTAGCATGAATTTATACTTATAAATTAAAATAATAAGGAAGAAAAAGCAGTAATTTTTAAGTAAGATATTTAAAAATATATAACTAGTTATGCTCATAAAATAAATCTTTACAAAAGTAGTAAGGTGGCTTACTATATAAATAAGGCGGTGATTTTAATAGAAAGATTTAAATTTAGTCTCAGAGATATACCGAAACGAGAACTTTTAAATGAATTTTCTAGTCGAATTTCAGAAATAAATGTAAATGCAGTTGAAAGCTGTATAGCACTTCTTAGAACAGCTTCTGATATTTCTAAAATGCTTGACGAACATTTTTCTAAGTATGGAATTTCAGAAGGAAAATTCACAGTTTTAATGTTGTTATATCGACAGAGTGATTATCAATTATCTCCAATATCTCTTAGCCAAAAAGCTGAAGTTACTAAGGGAACTATGACTGGATTAATAGCTGGTCTTGAAAAGCAAGGCTTCATTGAAAAAATACCAAATTCTTGTGACCAAAGAAGCTACTTAGTTCGTCTAAGCTCAAAAGGATTATGTATGTTGGAGGAGATTTTGCCTATACACTATACCTTAATTGCCAAGCTGATGTCTGGACTTGAAAATGATCAATTGAAGGAATTAACTTCTTTACTTAATTTTTTATCAAAGAATTTACTTTAATTTTAATATAGAGAATATAGTGTAGATAAATAAGTAGTACTTATAGTATTCTATATAACATTTACTATAAGAATATAACAATAAGAAAAGAATATCATGTTGTGTCTTTTATGGTAATTATAGTA
>Ga0302165_10000893_pt1 | contig 10557 bp, 11 predicted proteins | sample I_Fen_E3_2_FD_193499 | JGI IMG/M metagenome (GOLD analysis project Ga0302165, IMG submission 193499) | Peat permafrost microbial communities from Stordalen Mire near Abisko, Sweden - I_Fen_E3_2 | ecosystem: Environmental > Terrestrial > Soil > Wetlands > Permafrost | place: Sweden: Abisko... | reverse complement strand
ATTCTAGCTATTTAATAACTAGGATGCCAGGTTTATTTTTTTCTTTTTATATTTTGAATGTAAAATAAGTGCGCTTTTTATGGTTTAACTTTACAAAAGTTATATCTAAATATTACCTGAAGGTGATTATGCCCTTTACATTGAAATAGTATCATTCATATATCAAGTTAATCAATCGAACTTGTTGGAAGATACTATGACAAGTATATACATAAATTGTTGAATAGTATTCCGTAAGTAGGTAAGTAAGTAGGCAAGTAAGAACTTAGAAATTCAATATTTGGAGGAAAAGAAAAATGAGAATTAAGAAATTATTGTGCATGTCATTGAGTATTATGGCAATTGCAGGTGGTATCGTTGGATGTGGATCAGATACTTCAAGTACAACAGGTACAAGCTCAGGAACTGCTGCAGCAACAGCAACTAAATCAAATATTTCAGGTACGGTTATTGGTTCTGGTTCATCAGCATTACTTCCATTAGCTCAGAATGCAGCTGATAAGTTTAAGGAAAGCTATCCTAATATTTCAGTAACATTGAATGCTGGTGGTTCTGGTACAGGATTAAAACAAGTAGCAGATGGTACAGTTGATATTGGTAATTCAGATGTTGAAGCTGCAAGTAAGTTAGAAGCTGCACAAGCAAGCGCATTAGTAGATCATAAAGTATGTGTAATTACAATGGCACCAGTTGTAAATAAAGATGTTGCCTCAACAGTTAAGAGCCTTACAAAACAACAACTTGTTGATATATTTACAGCAAAAACAACGAACTGGAAAGACGTTGGCGGTCCTGACGAAAAAATCATCCTTGTAACTCGTCCATCAACTTCAGGTACAAGAGCATTATTTAAACAATACGCATTAAATAATAGTGATGAAGCATCAAATGCATCATTGGAAACAGATGATTCAGGTACATTATTACAAAATGTTTCAGATAACAAAGGTGCAATTGGATATGTAGCATTATCATACCTTGTTAACAATACCAAAGTTAGTACAGTAGCAATTGATGGTGTAGACCCAACTATTGCAAATACATATAGTGGAAAATACCCAGTATGGGGATATGAGCACATGTATACAAAAGGCGCTCCAACAGAAGCTGTAAAAGCATATCTTGATTATATTCTTTCAAGTGATTATGCTACACAAATTGAAGCTCAGGGATATTGTGTAACATCTAAGATGCAAGTAACAAGATAAAAATTCAATGGATAAGTTAGTATTTGACTTTTCATAAGAGTAAACCAGAGAAATCAGTATATTGTTTCTCTGGTTTTTTATAGAAAGGAAGTGTTATATATGAATCAGAAAAGAAATATGTTTCAAAAGGAATATTTCTGGCATGGTCTGGTTACAATCGGTGGTTGTTTTATGATTGTACTTACGTTGGCAATTGGTGTATTCCTCGTGTATAAAGGAAGCGCGTCGTTTACAACTTATGGACATAAAATAACAGAGTTTTTATTTTCTTCAAAGTGGAATCCGGCAGATAGTTCAACAGGTGGAGGAAGTATAGGCGCAGCTATATACATTTATGGTTCTATTAGTACATGCGCACTTGCTTTATTAATTGCTACTCCATTTAGTATTGCAGCAGCAATTTTTATGACAGAGATTGCACCAAAGTTAGGTATACATATTTTTCAACCAGCTGTGGAAATCTTTGTTGGCATTCCATCAGTTGTTTATGGTTGGATTGGGTTGACAGTGCTTGTTCCTGCTATTAAGAATATATTTCATTTAACATATGGATTTTCAGTTTTAGCGGCGGGAATTGTTCTTGCGGTGATGATCTTTCCAACGATTACGAGTGTTACAGCTGATGCAATTAGAAGTGTACCAACTCAATTTCGTCAAGCATCCTATGGACTTGGTGCTACAAGATGGCAAATGATTCGTACCGTAGTTATTCCATCAGCGAAGTCAGGAATATATACTGGCATAATTCTTGGATTAGCGCGTGCATTTGGAGAAGCACTAGCAGTAGCTATGGTTATTGGTAAGACAAGGGCCTTTCCAAAAAACATTTTATCTTCCACCAATAATCTTACAGCTTCAATTGCATCAGATATGGGCGGAGCAATGGAAGGTGGAGAATATAACAGCGCATTGTGGTCAATGGCTTTATTGCTATTTTTGATTTCTTTGTTGTTTATCTTCATAATTCATTCTATTTCATCAAAGGAGGAGAAAAAGATAAATGGGAAAAATTAGAAGCGCAAAAATTAGAAATGCAAAAATAGCTGACAAAATTATGACAATCGTTTTTTATTGTATTGCTCTTTTATTTTTGATGCTACTATTAGTATTAGCTTTATATGTTGTTATTAAAGGGTTTGTTGACTTTAAGCTTGAGTATTTATCATTTAATAGAAAAGGAATAGGCAATCAATTTTTTAACACATTATATTTGGTATTCTTGTCCTTATTGATCAGTGTTCCATTGGGTACACTTGCTGGAATTTATATGTCAGAATACGCAAAACAAGGAAGAATAACAAAATTTCTTCGAATCAGTATTGAGACACTATCCTCATTACCATCAATTGTAGTTGGTTTATTTGGATATTTGGTATTTATTGTTATGACAGGTGCTAGATGGAATCTAATGGCAGGAGCACTTGCAGTATCAATCTTAAGTATTCCGTTAATTACGACAACTACGGTTGATGCATTTAAGTCGCTTGAAGTGGGATATAAGAATGGTTCGTTAGGACTTGGAGCCACGCATTGGCAAACAATTTATCATGTAATGCTTCCAGCGTGTTTTCCACGTATTATGACTGGTATTATATTAGCGGCTGGCCGAGGGTTTGGTGAAGCTGCTGCATTGTTATATACATCTGGTATGAGTACGGATATCAATTGGTCTAATTGGAATCTATCCTCTGCTACATGTGCATTAAATCCATTTCGACCAGGTGAGACATTATCATTACTTATATGGGCATCTCGTTCAGAGGCAGTATCTGCTAATGCAACCCAAATTGCAAACCTATCCTCAGCCGTTTTGATGATTATGGTATTTACATTTAGTATAGGTGCAAGGATGTTAAGTCGAAGAATTAATAAGAAAGCGAAAGGGTGTTAACCATGGACAGTAAGATAAGTATTAGTGATTTGAATTTATATTATGGTTCTTTTCAAGCATTAAAAAATATTAATATGGATGTAAAAAGTAACGAAATTACTGCCTTAATTGGTCCTTCAGGATGTGGAAAATCCACATTTTTAAAGACTTTAAATCGAATGAATGATCTTGAGGAAAATGTAAAAATCGATGGAAGTATTTTGTTAGATGGTATAGATATTTATCATGAAATGGATGCTATATTGCTTCGACAAAAAATAGGAATGGTTTTTCAACAACCGAATCCATTTCCTAAAAGTATATATGATAATGTTGCATATGGTCCTAGAATTTTAGGGATAAGGAAAAAACATGATCTAGATGAGATCGTTGAAAACAGTCTGAGAAAGGCGGTGATTTGGGATGAGGTTAAGGATAGACTTAACAAGAGTGCTCTTAGTCTTTCTGGCGGACAGCAACAACGTATATGCATTGCAAGAACGCTTGCTGTAAATCCAGATGTAATTCTTATGGATGAACCAACATCAGCCCTAGATCCGATATCAACATCTAAAATCGAAGATTTAGCAGTTGAATTAAAGAAAAATTATACAATCGTTATTGTTACTCATAATATGCAACAGGCAACAAGAATCTCGGATAAAACTGTATTCTTCCTCTTAGGTGAAACAATTGAATCAGGTGAGACTCACGAAATATTCTCTAGACCGAAAGATAAGAGAACGGAAGACTATATTACTGGTAGATTTGGTTGATGAAAATGGAGGCGGAAAATGAGAAATATATTTAATGAGCAATTAGAACAACTAAATACGGATTTGATAGAGTTGGGAACTCTTATAGGTCAAGTGATTAGAATGACAGTTGAAGCATTGGTAGATAAAGATATTGAAAAAGCAAAGAAAGTAATCAAATTTGAGAACCAGATTGATCGACAAGAAAAGACAATTGAAAATCTATGCCTAAAATTATTGCTTCAACAACAGCCAGTGGCCAGTGATTTTATACAAATTTCAGCTGCACTTAAGATGATAACTGATATGGAAAGAATTGGTGACCAAAGTGCAGATATCTCACAAATTCTAATAAGTATGGCAGGGCAACCATATATCAAAAAATTAGAACATATACAAGCAATGGCAAACGAAACTACTAGGATGGTATTGAAAAGTATCGATGCATATGTCAAAAAGGATCTTGAATTAGCGAAAGAAGTGATTAGGCAAGATGATGTTGTGGATAGTCTATTTTTGACTATTAAGCACGAATTAATAGAATTAATTAATGAGAATACTGAAAATGGTGAGCAAGCAACGGATTTGCTTATGATTGGTAAATATTTTGAACGTATTGGTGACCATGCCACAAATATTGCAGAGTGGGTCATTTATTCTATTACAGGTAAACATGAGGACATTGATATAATAACAGAATAATTATTGGAGAGGAGTTATTATGTCACTTGTTTACATAATAGAAGATGATATTAATATGCAAGAGATTGAAACTTACGCTTTGAAAGACAGCGGATATATTGTTGAAGCTTTTGGCTGCGCGAAAGATTTTTATGAATCAATAATTGTAAAAGTTCCAGATTTGATTTTACTTGACATAATTCTTCCCGATGAAGATGGTTTTCATATTCTGAAAAAGCTACGAGCTTCATCTGAAACAAATAAAACTCCGATTATAATAATTACGGCAAAAAGCACAGAAACTGATAAGGTTAATGGATTTGAATTGGGTGCTGATGATTATATAACAAAACCATTTGGCATTTTAGAATTTATCGTTAGAGTAAAAGCCGTTTTACGTAGAAAAAATAATATGCAAGATGAAAATATTTTGATGGTTAATAATATATACTTGGATATCGAAAAAAATATTGTATATGTAAATGGTATCTTGTGTAAGCTTACATTTATTGAATATAATTTATTGAAATTACTAATGATTAATGAAAAAATAGTAATATCAACAACGGATATGATTGAACAGATTTGGGGAAATAACTTTAAATGTAAACCAAGAACATTAAATTTGCATATAAACACTTTAAGGTATAAACTCGGTGATTCAGGATGTAAGATTAAGACGATACGGCATGTGGGGTATATTTTAGAGTAAAGAGAATAAATAACGGGTCTGTTACACGAAGTCATTTGACTTGACGTGTAACAGACCCGTTTTAAATTAAATTTAATCTTGTATTATTGTAAGCTTCGAAATATCAGTATTTGCAACCATAGAAAAATTAGTATTATAAATTACAAAACCGGGTTTCGCTGCATTTGGCTTTTTTAAGTTCTTACGTTCTGTGTAATCGATTTCTACCTTTTCCTGATCACGCCCTTTGGAATAGTGTGCGGCAAGACTTGCGGCTTCTTCATATGTTTTGTCAGTAAGTTCATTGCCTTCTGCTTTCACAATAACGTGGGAACCAGGTATGGTTTTTGCGTGAAACCACCAATCGCCACCATTTGCAAATTTAAATGTAAGCTCATCATTTTGAAAATTATTTTTACCAACGTATATGTGGAATCCATCGGAAGAGATGTAGTGAAAAGGCTTACTTGTGATTTTGACTTTTTTGCCTACATATCCTTTTTTACCAATAAGGCCTTTTTTACCAGTAGGGCCTTTTCTTTTGATGTATCCAAATTCAATCAATTCTTCTTTTAGTTGAACAAGGTCTTCTTCTGCAAGTGCAATATCAAGTGATGTTGATATTGATTCTAAATGATTGATTTCTGAACTCGTTTCTTCAACTATTTTTGTGTCAGCTTCAAAAGTACGCTTTAACTTGTTATATTTATCAAAATATCTCACCGCATTTTCTTTTGGTGAAAGCAGAGTATCTAAAGGAATTGTAATCATTTCATTCGTGTAGTAATTCAAAGCTTCAAACGACTTGCTCCCTGATTCAATCCCATAACCATAAGTATTGATTAACTCTCCATACACTTTAAATTTATCACGTTTATCCGTATCCTTTAGTTGCTTTAACTGCAAATCGTATTTTTTGTAATTTCGTTCAAGAGCAGTGTTTAGAATTCTTCTTAAATCAACGGAGCGCTGTCTTATTCGTGAAATTGCATTTTTAGTTGCATAGAAAGTATGAAGTACTTCACTGATTGTAGAATATTTCACACAGGCTAATGAACCTCCTGCTTTTTTGCTTTCTTTACTGTCTGTATCATTATAAATACTTAACTCAAGACTTCCAAATTCAATAGGCTCGTTTCCCTTGTAAACAATATTTGGAACATATTGTTTTGAAATAACTGTTTCAATGAGCACTTTGAAAATGTTAAAAAGATGCTTTTGCTCATTTTCATTGAGAACATTTGCAGGGGTAGAACTGTCAATAGATGCTTCATAACATAATTCCTCGGAAATAATAGGACTAAGGCCTGTAATGCTCGTATAGATGGATTTTACAAGCGGGATAGGCTTACTATATACAAGCGCTGCAAAGGTTTTATAATCGACTTCCAGAGGATTGGCCTTATCCGTTGTTTGAGGTATGAAGTATTCACGCCCGGGAAGAACTTCACGAACCGAACTCATTTGTGATGAAACATGTTTGATGCTGTCAATAATCATGTTTTTATCATCACAGAAGATGATATTACTGTGCTTTCCCATAAGTTCTACAATAAGATGCTTTTTACATAAATCACCCATTTCATTTAGGTGCTCTAGTTCAAAATCGATTACTCGCTCTAATCCAGGTTGGCTGATACGAAGGATTCTTCCATTATTAACATGTTTTCTCAGTAGCATGCAAAAATTTGGTGCAGTAATCGGACTAGTTTTATTAACATCCGTGAGATAAATAAGTGGAAGACCAGCATTTGCTGAAATTGTAAGTCTGTATTGTGTGCCATTATTTTTAATTGTTAATAAAAGTTCATCAGCCTCTGGCTGTGCAATTTTATATAAACGTCCATCAACAAGACTACTATTTAATTCATTTACTATATTTGAAATTACGATACCATCTAATGCCATAAAGTCACTCCATCCTTGCGTCTAATGACGCAATAAAATAATACTTGTTCGATTTAGTATTTTAACACATTTATGATTCAATATGCGAATAATTCTTCATCTTTTCTTAAATATTAGTATAAATCACATATATCTGTTAAATTAACAGGGTATAAACTTGCTTTTACACAGAAGTTTGGTATACTTAAAATATATATTTATTAGGCTTGAGCTTTGATTTGGTCTATAATTAAAAAAAGTGGAGATCAAAATAATGATTAAAAGTATGACAGGATTTGGTAGATTTGAAATTGAGGAAGGACAACGAAAGATTTCTGTTGAAATGAAGTCAGTTAACCATCGTTATCTAGAGACTGGTATCAGGATGCCTAAAAAACTTAATTTGTTTGAGGCACGTATTCGAGATATATTAAAGAAATATGTTCAGAGAGGCAAGTTAGATGTATTTATTTCATATGAGGACTTTTCTGAAAATAAAGTATCTTTAAAGTATAATCCTGAATTAGCGGCGGAATATTTGGGTATATTTAACCAGATGTCATTGGCATTTAAAATGAAAAATGATGTTACAATATCGATGCTTTCAAAATATCCAGAAGTTATTATAATGGAAGAACAATCAGGTGATGAAGAAGAATTATGGAGCTTCATAAAAAGTACAATTGAACAAACTTGTGAGCGATTTGTTGAAACTAGAATTATAGAAGGTGAGAATCTAAAGATTGATTTGAATGGTAAACTAGATAATATGCTTACATTAGTGGATTTTATTGAAGCCAGAAGCCCGCAAATAATTAGCGAATATAGAACGAAAATAGAAAACAAAGTAAAAGAACTTCTTGCAGATACAACGATAGATAAAAATTTATTAGCATCAGAAGTTATTTTATATGCAGATAAAATCTGTGTAGATGAGGAAGTCGTTCGACTTAGAAGCCATGTGGATCACGCAAGAAAGTGTCTTTTTCAAGACGGTGGAATTGGACGCAAACTTGACTTTATTGCCCAGGAAATGAATCGAGAAGCGAATACAATCCTTTCCAAGGCAAACGACTTAGAAACATCAAATAAAGCAATCGATTTGAAAACTGAGATTGAAAAAGTTAGGGAACAAATTCAAAATATAGAGTGATACGAATTGGTACTTGATTGTTACTCAATTATTGTGTATACTATTGAAGCAACTTTATTGCTTAAAAGGAGCTTCGTATGACTCAATTAATTAATATAGGATTTGGAAATATTGTTAATTCGGATAAGATAGTTGCAATAATTGCACCTGATTCTGCACCAGCCAAAAGATTGGTACAGAATTCAAAAGAAACAGGTAGAGTTGTTGATGCAACGCAAGGCAGGAGAACAAGAGCTGTAATCATTACAGACAGTGATCATGTAATACTTTCGGCATTACTGCCAGAGACTATATCTGGAAGGTATAAGGGTGAAGAAAATGAGTAAAAAAGGTCTGTTAATAGTTGTATCTGGTTTTTCAGGAGCTGGTAAAGGTACAGTTATGAGAAGATTGTTACAGAAATATGACAATTATGCTTTGTCAATTTCGGCGACTACAAGATCCCCTAGATTTGGAGAAGAAGATAGTCGTGATTATTTTTTTAAAACAACTGAACAATTTGAAAAGATGATTTTGGATGGACAGTTGATTGAATATGCAAAGTATGTAAGCAATTTTTATGGAACTCCAAAAGATTATGTTGAAGAACAACTTGAACTTGGCAAAAATGTAGTTCTAGAAATTGAAATTCAAGGTGCACTTAAAGTAAAAGAAAAATTTCCGAAAACTGTGCTTTTGTTCTTATTGCCACCAAGTGCAATGGAACTTCAAAGAAGGCTGATTGGAAGAGGCACTGAAGATATCCCAACGATTCGAGCACGACTTGCTAGAGCAGTTGAAGAATCACAAGGTGTTGAAGACTATGATTATATTGTAGTGAATGACAATTTGGATACCTGTGTTGATGATATCAATTGCATTGTCGAAAGTGAACATAACAAAGCAGTTAACAATTTAAATTTAATTGATAATATAAGAGAAGAACTCAAGAGTTTTTCGGAAGGAGTAATATATGATACATCCATCGTATAAAGATTTAATGGCAGTAGTAAACAGCGAGGTAGAAGAAGGCGAACAACCTGTTGTTCAAAGTAGATATTCAATCGTAATTGCAACTTCTAAAAGAGCAAGAGATATAATTAGTGGGGAAGAACCATTAATTGATAATGCTGCAGGAATGAAACCATTATCAATTGCAGTTTCTGAATTATATACTGGTAAAGTAAAGATTGTTAGTGATGAAGATATCTCTGAAGATTAAGAATTTGTTTTGATGCTTGACGGACGAAAAAGCCAATACATTGCCTCTTGTTCGCTATTGCCTCTACAACCTTACAATATTGTCTACATTCGGTTTGACACCGATAAAAAACGGTGTCAACCGCCTACAGACAATATTGTAAGGCAGTAACGGCAAATGCGTACAATTGAGGAAATGTATTGGCTTTTTCTGCGTATCAATGATTGAAAACTGCATGAAACCCTGTGTAGCCCATATGATCTTGTCTGAATCGGTTAGACAATGAAGAAAATCTATTTATAAATTATAATGCCAAAAAAGTTTCGTAACTATAATCCCATCATGTCATATCATATTGATATAACGATGAATGGGGTTGCTTTTTATATCATAAAAGGATAACAGTTAATATTAATAAGATTCCATGTTATAAAAAGTGAAAATTTGCTTGATGGTGAAAATCAGAAAAATATTGGGATTATTATTGCAAAGTTTATTGTATTTCATTTCTTTTTTTGTTCCTAAGAATAAAAACATATGGATCTTTGGTTCTTGGACAGGTAATACATTTTCAGATAACCCAAAGTACTTATATTTGTATATTGTAAAACATTATCCCCAAATTCGATGTATCTATATTTGCAAAGATATAAAACTAGTAGAAAATTTGATGAAAGAGGGAATGGAAGCATACTATTATTACTCAATAAAAGGATGCTTATTAGCTATGCATGCTAGAGTGGCTTTTATAACTGCTGCACATTATGATGTGAATGCTTTTTGTTGTGCAAGAATATTATATATTCAATTATTTCATGGAACACCAATCAAAAAAATATATGAAGATGACCGTATTAATCAGATTAAAGTGATTCCTAAATGGAAAAGTTTCCTAATTGAAAAAATACTAAAATTCTTAGTTACTGTTGGACAAAATGATTATATAACAATTGCCTCACTAAATGTTGCACCATCATTTGAAACGGCATTTAAAACGACAAGAAGTATGATGCTTGTGACTGGTTTGGCACGAACAGATGCATATATCAAGCCATTAAATAATAAGTATATAATAGATTTGAAAAATAGGATAGATGGTCCATTAATTGCATATTTACCAACACACAGAAAT
>Ga0302165_10000890_pt1 | contig 10574 bp, 8 predicted proteins | sample I_Fen_E3_2_FD_193499 | JGI IMG/M metagenome (GOLD analysis project Ga0302165, IMG submission 193499) | Peat permafrost microbial communities from Stordalen Mire near Abisko, Sweden - I_Fen_E3_2 | ecosystem: Environmental > Terrestrial > Soil > Wetlands > Permafrost | place: Sweden: Abisko... | reverse complement strand
GCTTCATAATAATAAGAATAATATTTCATATCCTCAGTCAGCGTTCCTATTGTCTCTTCCTTCGAACGAAGTTTTTGAACAAGTGTATCTATATCGTTTCCCTTATATTTTGAGAAATCGCCACCATATTTAGCACCCAAATAAGAAAGTAATTCGATCCAATTAAGTTTAACCTCTTCTGATTGAGATGCAACATCATATGCATAGGCTTTATCTAGAGCCGAATATGTAACATTAAACTCCACATAATTTATGCCAGTGGAAGAAGTAAGGATATATGTTGATTTATTATTGATGTTTTTATTAACCAAACTTATGATTAAAACAAATAATAAGACAAGTTCAAAAGCAACAACATATTTAACTCTAATCCTGATTTTCATGAATAATCACCCCATAATGAGCTGTAGTATTATTCTATGTTTTTATATAAATCTTATTACAATTTGTAATCAAAAAAATGGCTCAAACCATGTAATTACTACATTACTTGGTTTGAGCCAACTTTATTACGTTAATTGCTAAAAGTTATTTCGCGTAATCAATTGCTCTTGATTCACGAATTACATTCACCTTAATCTGTCCAGGATATTCAAGTTCAGATTCAACCTGCTTTGAAATATCTCTAGCTAAAAGTATCATATCTGTATCGCTAACAACTTCTGGAACTACTAAAATACGAACTTCTCTACCCGCCTGAATGGCAAATGACTTTTCAACCCCTTTGAAAGAGTTGGCAATATCTTCTAATTGTTTTAGTCTGTTTGTATAAGTTTCTAACGTTTCCCTTCTTGCGCCGGGTCTTGCAGCAGATATAGTATCAGCTGCTTGTACAATACAAGCGATTAAAGATTCCGGTTCAACGTCACCATGATGTGATTCTACCGCATTAATAACAATGGCTGATTCTTTGTATCTTCTACATAAATCAACACCAATTTGAATATGTGAGCCTTCCATTTCGTGGTCAACAGCTTTACCAATGTCATGTAATAAACCAGCTCTTTTAGCCATTTTAATATCGACACCAATTTCTCCTGCTAATAATCCAGATAGCTGAGCAACTTCAATAGAATGCTTTAACGCATTTTGTCCGTAGCTTGTTCTGAACTTCATCTTTCCTAATAATCTAACTAGTTCTGGATGTATCCCATGAACGCCAACCTCTAGGGTTGCAGCTTCACCTTCTTCTCGAATTAATACTTCAACTTCTTTTTGAGCCTTTTCGACCATTTCTTCGATTCTTGCTGGATGAATACGTCCATCAAGAATAAGCTTTTCAAGTGCGATTCTTGCAACTTCTCTCCTAATAGGATCAAAACCTGATAACACAACTGCTTCTGGCGTATCATCAATAATTAATTCAACACCTGTTAATGTCTCTAAAGTACGAATATTACGTCCTTCTCGACCAATTATGCGGCCTTTCATCTCATCATTTGGAAGCTGAACAACTGAAATTGTTGTTTCTGCTACATGATCTGCAGCACATTTCTGTATTGCAGTTACAACATATTCCTTTGCTTTCTTGTCTGCTTCTTCTTTGGCTCTGCTTTCTAATGTTTTAATCATTATAGCAGTATCATGTTTAACTTCATCTTCAACAGTTTTCAAAAGATATTCTTTTGCCTGTTCGGAGGTTAATCCTGAGATTCTTTCTAGTTCCTGTTGTCTCTTTTGCTCAAGTTCTTCAACTTGTTGTTTTTGTTTACTAAGATCTTCTTCTTTCCTAGTAATATTTGCATCACGTTTTTCAACTGTTTCCGTTTTTCTATCAAGAGTTTCTTCTTTTATAAGTATACGTTTTTCATAACGTTGTACTTCTGCACGTCTTTCTCGTGTCTCTTTTTCGAGTTCATTCTTAGTCTTAATCGACTCTTCCTTTGCTTCCAAAAGCGCTTCTCTTTTCTTAGTTTCGGCAGTTTTTAATGCTTCGTCTATTATATCCCTTGCTCTATCAGTTGCACTTCCAATTTTTGCATCACTAACCCTCTTTTGAATAGTTCCTGATATAATCCAAGTAATAGGTGCGACTACAACAAGTGTGACAATTATAGCAATAATTATAAATTGCACAGGAGCACCTCCTTATTTAATTTTCATTGTACAAATATACAATAGTTAAATATTATACTTTTTTGAACATTATGTCAAGCAAAGACTGCATTAATTCAGCTTCATTTATTAACAATTTCACTAATTACACCATTTATTAAGTCAATTCGAAATCCTCTTCTCGTCAAATAGCCCAAAAGTTTCGCTTTTTCATCTCTAGTTATATTAAATATGTCAATTTTTCTCTTTAAAATGAGTTTCTCAACCAGGTCTCGCTCACTGTTTTCACTGGTTGCATAGAATTCGTCACAAACTTCTAATATCAAATCTTTATCAATTCCTTTTTGAAGGAGAAAATTTTTAATTTGATATCTGCTTTTTGAAACACTTTTAAAAATTAGATAATTCTGTGCATATCGTCTATCATCTATATATCCATAATTCTTGACATATTCAATTGCAATACGAATTGAATCTTCTGGATAATATCCCTCTTTAAGTTTTCTTCGAAGCGCATGCTCTGTAAGATCTCTATCCTTCAATAAATTCATTGCTCTAAGTTTTGCTCTTTTGGGTAAAACTTCATTGACAATCTCATTATAAATCTCATTACTAATAGGCATATCTTTTTTTATTTTGTACTTAACCATTTCACCAACATATAGTGAAAATGCTGAATCATAATTAATATATATTCTTCTTTTTTTCTTATTAATTTCAAAAATTTCCGTTACTAGATATATTTCATCATCATTCATTTTTTGATTTCAACTTTCTATGCTTTTACTTAATTATTAACTTTAAAAATGCTGTAAGCAAAGTATTATATTATACTTCACTTACAGCAAGTAATTTGGGTGATAACTTCTGTAATCTATAACACCTGTTACTAATGATTATTTATCAGCTACTTTTTTCTTAGTAGATGGTGTTTCCATTGCAACTTTTGTAGGTTTTTCTTCTTCAGCTGCTTTAGCATCTTTGTCTGCCGCTGGCTTTATCTTTCCATCTTCACTAATTCCATAATAAGCTTTTACTTTTGCTTCGATTTCACGCATTATTTCAGGGTTCTCCTTGAGATAAGTTTTTCCATTCTCACGTCCCTGACCAATTTTCCCATCATTGTAAGCAAACCATGCACCGCTCTTTTGAACGATTCCAACATTAGAAGCTAAATCGAGGATATCTCCTTCTTGTGAAATCCCCTTGCCAAACATAATATCAAATTCTGCTTCTTTGAATGGAGGCGCAATCTTATTTTTAACTACTTTAACTCTAGTTCTATTACCAACGACTTCACCATTCATTTTTAAAGTTTCGATTTTTCTGACATCAAGTCTAACTGAAGCATAAAACTTAAGTGCTCTACCACCAGATGTTGTTTCTGGACTACCAAACATAACACCAACTTTTTCACGAAGTTGATTAATGAAAATCACTACACAGTTGTTTTTGCTTACAACTGGTGTTAGCTTTCTTAATGCTTGTGACATAAGTCTTGCTTGAAGACCAATATGTGAATCGCCCATATCTCCATCGATTTCTGCCTTTGGAACAAGTGCAGCAACTGAATCAATAATTACAATATCAATTGCACCAGATCGTACCATAGTCTCAGTAATCTCAAGTGCTTGTTCACCACTATCTGGTTGTGAAATATATAAATTGTCAATATCAACACCTATATTCTTCGCATATACAGGGTCAAGCGCATGCTCTGCATCTATAAATCCCGCAATTCCACCACGTCTTTGAATTTCGGCAACCATATGTAATGCAACTGTTGTTTTACCACTTGACTCAGGTCCATATACTTCAACGACTCTTCCTCTTGGAATTCCACCGAGTCCCAAAGCAATATCCAAACTTAATGAACCGGTTGGTACGGTTTCAACATTAAGATTAATATTAGGATCTCCTAACTTCATTATAGAACCTTTACCAAATTGTTTCTCAATATTAGATATCGCTGCATCTAATGCTTTTAATTTATCTTCTTTTAACATATATCCCTCTCCTTAAATAATCCGTATTGCGAACAGTTGTTCGTTTCTTTCCATAACTATATTATATTTTTTACTGTGTGTCAATAGTTTTTTCGAATATTTGTTCGAATAATTTACAGTATATCACTGGTAGGGAAAAATTATTCAAAATCAAATTAGATGTTCTGTTCGCGACCCATTTATATCGTACAATTTGATTATATCATATTTACGTTATTACGTAAATAGTTTTATTTCATATTGTATATTATAAGTCATCTAACCTAAAATCATCACTATGTTTTTGTCGTATCATTTTACTAAGATGCAAAAGTTATATATATAACTTTGATACAAGTAAATGAGAGAGCAAATACAAAGTGATGATTTTAGTTACAATATATTAATCGTTCAAACATCTTCTAAGAAGATCAAGTGCCTTCGTTACAGCTTGGTCTCTTACCTTTTGTCTATTTCCATTAAAATTATATTCTTTTGCGATAACATTATCTTTGTAACAGCATCCAATATATACAAGACCTACTGGTTTCCCATTTTCTGTGTTCGGACCAGCAATACCTGTTATTGCCACACAAATATCGGCGTCTCCTGCCGTGATTCCACCTTTTGCCATTTCAACCACGACTTCTTTGCTAACGGCACTGTACGTTTCTAAAGTTGAAGCTTTTACATGAACTAATTTCATCTTTGACTCATTAGAGTAAGTAATAAATCCTTGTTGCAAAACTTGGGAAACACCACTTACGTTAATTAATCTTCCGGCCAATAGACCGCCTGTGCAAGACTCAACCGTAACTAATTTAAGTTTTTTATTGATAAGTGCTTTAACCACTACATCTTCTAACTCTTCCGCTTCATTTGTGCTATAAATATTTTCCTGGAATCTATCCTTTAAGGTTTCGACGATTGGATCTACCATTTTTTTAGCAGTTTCTAAGTTTTTCGCCTTAGCAGTCACACGAATATGAGCCTCTCCTGTTTTCGCATAAGTTGCAATCGTTGGATTGGTCTGAGCATTAATCAAATCTAGGACTTGTGTTTCAACTTTGCTTTCGCCAACTCCACAGATTTTAACCATCATTGAATATAATATTTCTGGTTGTGATTTTCTCAAATACGCGATAACTGATTCTTCAAACATCGGTATCATTTCATTAGGAGGACCTGGTAATAAAACAATTACTTTACCATCTTTTTCAATGATAATTCCAGGTGCCGTTCCATTGTGATTTTCCATAATAATAGCACCTTTTGGAACCAAAGCCTGTTTCCAATTGTTTTCAGTAATATTATTCTTTAAGCCGAAATTTTTAAGCATCCTTATAATATTTTCTTTAGAATGTGCATCTTCAACAAGTTCACATTCCATTACTTTTGCTGTTACTTCTTTTGTAATATCATCTTGCGTTGGACCAAGTCCTCCAGAAAGGATCACGATATCAGACCTTCCTAAAGCAACTTTTAAAGCATCTACAAGTCTGCCTTCGTTATCTCCTACTACTTGCTGATTGTATATAGAAAGTCCAAGTGCAGCACATTTTTCAGACAAATAAGCAGCATTTGTATTAACAATATTTCCGAGTAAAATTTCTGTTCCTACAGAAATAAGTTCTGCAACCATTATTTGTTGCCTCCTTCAATCATAACGTTTTTGTTCTTGATAAGATACTCAAGGAGTGAAGCGACTGTTAATATAAGTGCTGAATATATAAATACATTTTCAACTATATTCACATATGGAAAATCAAATTTAAAAATAAGTAGTATAACCATAAGCATCTGAAATGTTGTCTTAAATTTCCCCCAGTAACTAGCAGCAATAACAATACCGTTATCTGAAGCAACAAGTCTAAAACCACTAATAATAAAATCTCTACTAATTATAATAATTACTATCCAAGCTGGCAAGTATTCAAGTTGGATAAACGCAATTAGTGCAGAAGACACTAATAATTTATCTGCTAAAGGATCCATAAATTTACCAAAATTAGTGACAATATTATTCTTCCTAGCTATATTACCATCAAGTAAATCAGTTAAACTTGCTATTATAAAAATAAATGCAGCAATATACTTACTATTTTCACCTGCGAAGTCAGTCATCAAAAAGAACAAAAATATAGGGATCATAGCGATTCTTGCAATTGTAAGTTTATTTGGTAAATTCATAATTAATCTCTCCTATTAAATCATACTCTAAAGCTCCTGTTATTTTAACAAATACAAAATCTCCAGACATTAATTCTTCATTTGTATTTATAAAGATATAACCATCAACATTCGGTGCGTCCATATATGAACGGCCAATATATGCATTTTCATCTGCGACTTTTCCTTCGATAAGAACTTCAATCGTTTTACCTACCATATCAGCTGATTTGTCAATGGAAACTTCCTGTTGCATCTCCATAATCGCATCACGTCTTTCATTTTTTACATCTTCATCAACTTGATCATCCATCGTAGCAGCTGGTGTATCTTCTTCTTGTGAATATGCAAATGCACCTAATCTATCAAATTCCATGTCATCCACGAATTCAAGGACTTCTTCATGCTGTTCAATGGTTTCACCCGGAAATCCTGTAATCAATGTCGTTCTAAGTGCAATATCTGGAATCTCTTTTCTTAGTTTTCCTACTATATCTATAAGCTCCTGCTTTGTGGTACGTCTTCCCATACGTTTCAGGATCACATCACTCGCATGTTGAATCGGAATATCAAGATAATGGCAAACTTTTGGTTCTTCTTTAATTGCCTGAATTAGTTCATCTGTTATCTCTTCTGGATAACAATATAAGATTCGAATCCACTTCAAATTTTCGATTTTACCTAGTTCATGCAAAAGTTTTGGAAGTGACTTTTCTCCATATATATCCATACCATAAAGAGTTGTTTCTTGTGCTACTAATATGATTTCTTTCACACCTTGTTCTACAAGATTCTTAGTTTCTTCAATCAGTTGGTCCATTGGAACACTTCTAAAATTACCTCTAACTTTAGGAATGATGCAATAGGTACAATGCTTATCACATCCTTCAGCAATTTTTAAATATTCATAAAATCCACCAGTTGTAATCACTCTTTTTGAAGAAACAATAGGCAATCTATCTAAATCATCAAATTGATTAAACCCTTTTCCAGCCAAAACCGCATTAATTGTGTCTGCGATTTTATCATATGTTGATGTTCCAATAACCGCATCAACTTCTGGAATTTCATCAATGATTTCTTGCTTATATCTTTGCGCCATGCACCCAGATACTATTAATGCCTTACATTTTCCATCTTTTTTATGTTCTGCCATCTCTAAAATGGTATCGATGCTTTCTTGTTTGGCATCATTTATAAAACAACAAGTATTAATTGCAATAACATCGGCTTCATTTTCATCATCTGTAAATGTAAACCCTTTTTGATTTAAAAGGCCAAGCATCACCTCGGTATCTACTAAGTTCTTATCACAACCAAGTGATATAAATAACAATTTCATTTAATATAATTCTCCTAACTAACATAATTACTTATTTGAAAATTCAATAAGTTTTTTTAATACTTCCATCGCTTTACCAGAATGAATTGACTCCTGGGCAAGCTTAATTCCTTCTTCAATTGAAGAAGCTTTATCTGCTGTGTATAATGCACAGGCTGCGTTAAGTATTACAATATCTTTTTTAGGTCCTTTTAGACCGGATAAAATGTCGATTGTAATCTTAGAATTTTCTTTGCTTGTCCCACCAACTAATTCAATAACATCAACTCTTCTCATTCCGAATTGTTCTGGTGTGATTATATATGTCGATACCTGACCGTCCTTGATTTCAGAGACCACTGTATCTTCTGCTGTTGAAACTTCATCCATACCATTTTTAGCACTTACGACCATTGCTCTTTCAACACCCATAATGAGCATTGCTTTCGCAATCACTTCAGTAAGTTTTGGATCATACACTCCAATTACCTGACATTTTGCACCTGATGGATTGGCTAGAGGACCAAGAATATTAAATACTGTACGAATTCCCATCTCACTTCTTGCTTGCCCTACATGCTTCATAGTAGGATTAAAAATTTGTGCAAACATAAATCCAAGTCCAACCTCTTCCACACATTTTTGAACTTCCTCAGGTTTTGTTGTGATATTCACACCTAGAGCTTCAAGTACATCCCCGGCACCACTTTTACTAGAAATAGCTCTATTACCATGTTTTGCAACAGAAACGCCTGCACCTGCAACAACAATTGCGGAAGTTGTAGATATATTAAATGTATTCGTTCCATCTCCACCCGTACCTACAAAATCAATATATTTATCTACTTTAGGTGAAATATGTATCGCTTTCTCGCTAAGAACACTTGCAAGACCAACTATTTCATCCAAAGTTTCCCCTTTCATTCTTAATGCTGTAAGAAATGCTCCTATTTGTGCCTGTGTAGCTTCACCACTAAGTAAAATATTCATAACTCTTTTTGACTCGTCGATAGAAAGATTTTTCCCCTCAGTCAATGCTTTAATTGCACTTTTCATCTTTAATATCCATCCTTTTCTACAAATCTAATTAATAGTTTCGTACTTCAATACAACATAATGAGTTTATTATAGAATATAGATGTGAAAATTACAAGTCTTGTACTTCTTTTTATTATGATTCAATTATTTTCTTAAATATTTATTTTTAATAAATGTTGCAGAAATCATTCTTACTATGTAATAATAGGAAAAGTTAATTACAAATATTCTTTTGGAGGTTTTTATGATTTTAAATGTAGAAAATTTAAGCCACGGTTTTGGTGACCGTGTAATTTTTAATAACGTATCTTTCCGTCTTTTAAAAGGCGAACATATTGGTCTTATCGGCGCAAATGGCGAAGGTAAGTCAACCTTTATGAATATAATCACAGGAAAACTTATGCCTGATGCTGGTAAAATTGAGTGGGCAAAGAACATTCATACCGGTTATCTAGACCAACACACAGCCCTTGAAAAAGGGATGAGTATTAAAGATGTATTATCATCTGCATTCGCATATTTATTTGATATGGAATCAAATATGAATGAAATATGTGATAAAATGGGTGATGCAAATGAAGATGAACTCAATCAAATGATGGATGAGCTTGCTGTTATTCAAGATATGCTTACAATGCATGACTTTTATGTGATTGATGCAAAAGTCGAAGAAGTTGCAAGAGCATTAGGTCTTCTTGATTTAGGTCTTGATCAAGATGTTTCTGAGCTAAGTGGTGGGCAACGTACAAAGGTTCTCCTTGGCAAGTTGCTTTTAGAAAAACCTGACATTCTCCTACTTGATGAACCTACTAATTACCTAGATGAAGTTCATATTGCATGGTTAAAGCGATACTTAATTGATTATGAAAATGCATTTATATTGATTTCCCATGATATTCCTTTCCTTAATAGTGCTATCAATATTATTTATCATATGGAAAACCAGGATTTAAGCAGATATGTTGGTGATTATGAAAAATTCGAAGAAGTACATGCTGTCAGGAAATCACAGCAAGAATCTGCTTACAATCGTCAACAACAAGAAATCAAAGGTTTAGAAGATTTTGTTGCCAGAAATAAAGCACGTGCTTCAACAAGAAATATGGCTATGTCTCGCCAGAAGAAGCTTGACAAAATGGATGTTCTTGAGCAAACAAAAGATAAACCAAAGCCAGAATTTAACTTTCTTACAACTAGAGCTGCTGGAAAAGTTATTTTTGAAACAAAAGATCTAGTAATAGGTTATGATGAGCCACTTTCTAAACCACTTAACTTATCCATGGAACGAGGTGAACGAATCGCATTGATTGGATCAAATGGTATTGGTAAGACCACACTTTTGAAAAGTATTTTAGGTCTTATAAAACCAATAAGTGGTTCTGCTGAACTTGGTGATTACCTTTATCTTGGATACTTTGAACAGGAATCAAAATCAAATGACAACACAACTTGTATTGAGGAAATATGGAAAGAGTTTCCTTCCTACTCACAATATCAAGTGCGTGCTGCTCTCGCAAAATGTGGTCTTACCACAATGCACATTGAAAGCATGGTTCGAGTACTAAGCGGTGGTGAACAAGCTAAAGTTAGACTTTGTAAATTGATCAACAGGGAATCAAATTTCCTTGTTCTGGATGAGCCTACAAACCACCTTGACCAAGATGCAAAAGCTGAGCTAAAACGTGCACTTATCGCTTACAAAGGTAGTATATTACTTATTTGTCATGAGCCTGAATTCTATGAAGGTATTGCAACAAAAGTATATGACTGTTCCGAGTGGAGTTTGAAAATATAAATGGCGGACAGACGCAAAAAGTATATAGGTCCTCTTGTCCTTAGTTGCCTCTACAGACTCGATTATTGTTATGCATTCTGTCAGACACCAAAAAGCGGTGTCTGCAGCCTGAATAACAATAATCGAGTCTGTAACGGCAATATGCGGACAAATGAGGACCTATATACTTTTTTGCTGAATTGTGTGCGACAATTTATAATTTTGGGCGTTG
>Ga0302165_10000884_pt1 | contig 10611 bp, 5 predicted proteins | sample I_Fen_E3_2_FD_193499 | JGI IMG/M metagenome (GOLD analysis project Ga0302165, IMG submission 193499) | Peat permafrost microbial communities from Stordalen Mire near Abisko, Sweden - I_Fen_E3_2 | ecosystem: Environmental > Terrestrial > Soil > Wetlands > Permafrost | place: Sweden: Abisko... | reverse complement strand
TTTAAAAGCTCTTTGTTTTAATTTTATAAACACAATTTGATTAAATTTAAAATACGTATTCTTTAAAACCACACTCATGTTTGCTGGAAACAAAAAAATAACCCCGTCCCTCGAAAGGGACGGAGTGAAATATTCCGCGGTACCACCCTAATTCCTGCTAACACAATAATGTTGTTTTTACAGGCACTTAGTATGCTTAACGTGCATAATCGTTGTTTCCTACTGTAACTGATCACCACATAACTATTCATATGGTTACATCTCTACATTTTCAAAAACACAGCTCCGGTGGGAAATTCAATTCTTATCCGAACTAATGGAAGCTTACAGCCTATGGCTTCCAATCTCTATTAGAAAATAAGAATCTACTAGATTATACTTGATTCACTACCAATGTATAATCGACACTTTCATAGCTTTTCATATTATATATCATTTAAATTACTATTATACAAACCTATCGTCTATTTTATCATAGTGAAAAAAAATTGCAAGTAAAAATTTAATTCTCTTGGTTTTGTATGATTTAATTTTCTTTGTTTTGCAAAGGATTCTCTTGGCTTTCACTTCCAAACCACACTTCATTAAGTAATTTCACGATTGGTTCTATATCTTCTAGGACAACCCCTTTAAAGCACAGATAAACTTTTGGTCTCCCCTTCTGATGATATTCCATATGACGCAAATAATATTCTGTTATGGTACTCATTCGAATTCCAGCTGCATTTGCCATTTCCACTAGTTCTTCTTCCTTTTTGTTACAATTACAAGCTAATAGAAACGAAAGTCCACCTTTTACAAAGATGACTTCTACCCGTTTCCCCAAATATTTTTCTATGGCCTGCATGATTACTCCATATTTATATCGAAAGTTCTTTTTCAACTTACGAATATGACTTTCGAAATAGCCCTCTTGGATAAAACGTGTAAATGCTTTTTGGTGCAATCGCGAAGTTGTTTGTTCGTAAAAACCAAATTCATTTTGGTAAATTTCTAATAATTTTGGTGGAAGAATCATAAAGCTAATTCGGAGTGCTGGAATAAATATTTTTGAAAAAGAACCAAGGTATACTACATGATCATTCTTATCCAAGCTCTTTAAGGAGGGAATTGCATCTACTAGGTAACGTACTTCACTATCATAATCATCTTCAATTATAATTCCATCGTTTTGATAAGCCCAATTAAGCAAGGAAATTCGATTTGCTACTGGAACCACTTTTCCTTTTAAAAACTGATGGGATGGCGTCACAAATACAACTCTTGAATCTCCACTATCTAAGGTAGAAACGTCATAGCCCTTTTTTGTCACGGGCAGTGGTGAAACAGCAAAATGAAATCGTTCAAAAATAAAACGAATCCAATTGGTTCCAGGGTCTTCCACTGCAATTGCATCATGATCTCTACGAAGCATTTGACAAAGGAGACTGAGACAATACTGAGTTCCTGCGCCAATTATGATTTGATCCGGATGACAGGTGAATCCACGATTTTCATAGACATATTTTACAATTTCTTTCCGCAATTCCAGTTCTCCTTGCGGATGTCCATATTGCACTAAATCATAAAAATCTTCTTTTAAAACTTCCGAGGTTACCTTTTTCCAAAGTTTTTGATTAAATATATTACCATCAATTCCTTTGCTGGTAAGATCATATCGATACTCTATTTTGATTTTTTTCACTTCTTCTACCGTTTTTTCAATACTTTTTGGCTCATACAAAATGGATTCAAGTTCCATGACCAGATAACCTGTCCTGGGTACACTTTCTAGATATCCTTCTGCTTCCAACTGCTGATAAGCCGATTCTACCGTATTTTTGCTTACGTGTAAATCTTGAGATAATTTCCGAAGAGATGGTAATTTTGTTCCACCTTTTATGTTTTCATTTAAGATTTGCTGTCTTATGTATTCATAAAGTTGTAAATAAATAGGAGTTCTTGAAGTTGTATTTAAATTCGGAGTAAATGAGAGCATATTTTTATCCTTTCTATAAACTCATCTGTACCCTATGTAAATCATAAAACTGTCACTTTTCTTCCATACAGATTTTGTATATATTATACCTATTACTTTGAAAATACGCAAGAGTCTATACTCACTAGTAACTTCTATTTGCTTTACAAGTTTATGTTTGTGATATGAACACAAACATATAATACGCAACATATAGCGTAGAAATGAGGAAAAAATGTCAAACGTTTTAGAAATGTACAAAAACTTACCACGTAATATATACATTATGTTTTTTGTTAAATTTATCAATGCATTGGGGCAATTTGTTGTTCCATTTCTTTCACTTTTTCTTACTTTAAAATTAGGATACAGTACTGTATTTGCAAGTAGTATTATCACATTATCCGTATTAACTTGTATACCAGGGTCCATGTTTGGAGGTATCTTAGCTGATAAATGGGACAAAAAAAGCACATACATATTAACACAAAGTAGCGCTGCCTTATGTATCTTGCTCTGTGGTTTTTTGACTAACACCAAGATACTTTTATTTTTTCTTCTACTCTCCACCTTTTTTTCATCCGCAGTTCGTCCAGTACTCAATGCTTTTGTATATGATATGGTTGAGGTGAAAGATCAAAAAGCCGCCTACTCCTTATTATACCTTGCTCTAAACGTAGGTGTTTCCGTTGGACCTTTGATTGCTGGGTTTTTATTTAAGCACTATCTGACTTTACTCTTTGTTGGTGATGCCCTGACTTCTTTTATTGCTGTTTTTTTAGTTGCTTTTTTTGTGAAAGTAAAAGATCAAAAATCTCATCATCTAATCAAAGAATACGGATCTGGATTTTTGAATTTTTCTAAAAATTTGCTACACAATCCACAACTAGGTATCTTTTTTATTATCTATTTATTTTTGTCATTTATTTATGGGCAACATAGTTTTTCCTTGCCACTCATGTTAAAAGAGGTTTATTCCGACAAAAGTTCTGTTTATTTTGGTTATTTAATGAGTGTAAATGCCATTACTTGTGTATCGGCAACCACCTTTATTACATATTTTACCCGTAATAAAAGTATGTTGTTTAGCATCTCTTTAGCTGGACTTTTTATGGGTTTGGGCTTTGGGATATTAGGATTAAATACAAATTATAAGATATATGTTCTTTCTACTATACTGTGGACTATTGGAGAAATTTTGCTTTCCACTAACGTAAGTATTTATATTGTTCAACATTGCGCTATTACAATGCAAACAAGAGCTTCTGCTTTTCAGAATATCGTTAATGCTGCAGGAAACAGCCTTGGCACTTTAACCATGGGTCTCGTAATTACTCATTTAGGTATCCATATGGTATGGCCAATTATTTTTGTTCTGGGGATTATCTCCTTTGTGTCTATGCGTATTTTTGAACGCGTAGCAATTATTAAAAAGGAAACAATGCACACCTAAAATATAAACACATATATTTTCAAATATGTGTTTATATCGCAAAATTTAGAAGACACTTTTATTTTCATAATTTTCAATCATTTTTAGCACTTCGTCCGTGTATTCTGGATTATTTATCGTAACTCTTTTGATATCTTTCTTAACCTCATTTAATTGATTCATATTATATTCAATTTGCGTTCTCAGTTTCTGACGACGCATGGATAATCCTTGTTTTACTTCAAGCATTTCTTTAGCATCAATAAGTGCTTTGACCTGTGCTAACCAAATATGTGAATCATAAAGTCGCAATTCCTTAAGAATTTTTCCAAGACTAACCTCAGCATCATTTAGTTCATCAGTTAATCTACTTATTTTTAATTTTTGCTTTTTTCCGTCAAGATACGCTTCATATTGATTACTTAGCTGATAAGAACTTTTAACGCCATATTTTGCATATTCATAATCAATTGTATTTGCACTATTAATATACTTTATTTTAACTTTATTTAATAAATTAGTTGCCTTGTTCAGTTTGATTTCAATTAGGATTACTTGTCTTTCTGTATTCTTTAAATATGCGAATAGTCCAACTGAGAATAATGCAGACAACCCAATCACAATTAAAAAGAGGGAATTATTTTCATCTCCAATAACCAAGCTTGATACAATAAATATTCCAAATATCAAAAATAGGCCTAATATTGACATCATTGAGACTTTTTTAACCTGTTTTTGATTTCTTACTAAATCTTTTGCATCCATCCTAAGTGATGCGCGTTCTCCCTCAAGTATTTTAAGATCCTTTTTAACCGTCTGGAAATAAGATTCACGATTCTGTAATTGAATTAATGCACCTGGCATTTCTAGTTCAATACGTTCCATTCTAAAATATATGTCGTTAGACAACCTGCTTTCAGTTGTATGAGATATTTTTCTGTCAACTGTCAATCCTGAAATAGTTTCAGCCAACTTACTCATACTTCTTCTAATATTTTCAGGTGCTGCTTCAATTAGCTGTATGTCTGAAGAATATGATGTGACACGCGAATACTCTTCCTTCGCTTGATCAATATACCTTGAAGTTTCATTTAAAATATCACACTGACTATTAATGTATTTTTCAATATCTTTTTTTGAAAATCTACTCACATTAATATGCTCAAGCTTATTGGACTCACTTTCCTTCATTGCATTTTCATATTGTTCTTTTAAGCCTTTTTCATATTGCTTTTTCAATTCAATATCAGTTATATGCAAATTTAACTGCGCATCTAATTTTGCTTCCTCTTCTGAATCAAAAATAGAAGATTCATGTCTAGCTTTAGATTTTTGGCTTGTTTGTTCCTTATTGTCATATATTAAATCCTCAAATCTATTTAAATCTCTATCATAATAGCCGTTTTCATCTTCCTTATCTCTATTCCCAAATAGCCCAAATAATTTCATATTTCTCCATTCTAAGTAGTGAATTTTGTATATTGCTTTTTCCATTCATCTAAAACTCCATCAATCGCTTTGTATGATTCACTTACAAGTCCATCAATTTTCAAAGAATGTATATGTTCTAGTTCTTTGTATTCATCACTATAGGAAGCATTATCCATCAGTGTTTCGATTTCACGGTTAAGTACATATACCTCTTCCGAATCTTCATCAGAGTCGTTTGTATTTTTAAATTCATTACCTAGCGCAAGTTTTTCTGCAACCATTCGGCATTTCAAGGATTCTTCATGTTGCCCAATTTTATAAGCCTCATTAAAATATTCGATAGATTGCTTAAATAAATACAGATTCGCATAAGAGACGCCCATATTGTGGAATACTTTTGCATAAAAAATGCCAGGCAAGGTATTATCTTTTTTTCTTTTCATTATATTATAATAATTTTTCATTGCACTATAGTAACATTTGTTTTCAAGAAAGCTGTCCGCTCTTGCTTTCAACCGCTCTAATACATTCTGTGTGTCAAGTGTTAATAATATTTCTCGTATCTGCTCTATCTCACTTAAGCTATAATAATCAACATATTTAAGAATGGTTATGACTATTTCAGAAAGACCTGCCTTATCTTTAATAAGACAATCTAGCTTATCCGCCAGCTCCGTTTCTTTGATTTCAGATCGAATATATTCAACTAATTTGTTATCAGCCAAATCAATTCCTATTAAATATATGTTATTGTATATGTAATAACATAGTTCTTCTAAAGAATATATCTTTAAATCCATATTACTTATATAATATGGATTTTCAGCCTCTTTTGTTCTACACAAAATCAAACCGCTCATATGTTCCTCCTTTCTACGTTCATTTTTTATAAATCTTGCTATTCTTTATTTATTTTAAATAAGTCTTCTTAGATTTTCAAATTTTTATATATCACTTTCCCCGAGCTTCTTACGATGTCTCCAAACCCTTTATCTTTAACCGTCACTAGGCATCTATCATCCGCTGTGAATTCAAAGCCCATTTTTATTCTAGTAGTCTTGTCAGTTCTATATGGAAATTCACTCAAATCAATCATTTCTTCATATTGTTCTTTGCCTGCTACTGGGTTCATCTTAAGTCTTATTTCATTGCAATCATCAACAATAAAATTCAACGTTCTTCCGGCTTCATACCAATTTGTTCCCGGTTTTACAATTCTTAACATGCGGTTCTTTCCACGTTCCACGATTTCCATTTCAATGCCAGTTGTAATTCTATTTTTACAGGCAAATATTGTATTGATATATTTAGTTGCAACTACCTCCTCAGAGGCTGCAATGCATGCCCCTTTTACATATAAGTTTTGTCCAACAAATACGCGTTGTCTACTACATATAAACTTAAGGAACCCAGATGGCAGATGATCAGTATCAAATCCTGCTCCTGTAAGATATATTGAAGAAATCACTTTGCCATTCATAAGTTGCTTAACAATCTCAACTAATCGTTCATCCACTTCTTCCAATGCTTTTTCTTTTTCACCTTTTATAACCTGTAACAACGCATCGTCCTCAAATATCTGGCATTCCTCCACTATAACGTCATTACTTTTAATCTTAAAATTTGTCAAATGAAAAGCTGTAATTCCCTTATTGCTATAATCAAGAAGCAATACACCACCACTCCATAGTTCCTTTTTCATACTAAATGCATAATATGCATAGCTTTCCTCATGACTTATAAAGCTTAATCTATCCGCATTATAGCCCAAGCCCGAAAACACAGACTTTAACGCATCTAATAAAGTTATGTTAAAGTCTTCCACTGTTACACATATTTTATCTACTTCGGAAATATTTTTGAATTTTTTAGCGCCTTCTAATAAATATCGTACAAGATTCGTTAAATCATTCATCTGAATAGGAAGACCTTGTTGTGTATTCTCAAATATAACAGCTAATGAAATAGGATTTTTGAGAATCATTACGTTTCCAGCAAGCGGCACTGATTCCGCCGTCTGAGTCTTCACATCATAATAACTCACCTGTGAAAACTTATCACATATATCAATCCCTAATATAAACTCATTCGTAATTTTCACAACGCTCTCCTCTCCAATGTATTTTCTTTTTGCTCTATGTTTTTATACCGATACACCATTTATCAACTTAGTAGTCTAATCAATTTAATGGTCTTATGATTCTATGGTTTTATGGTTTTATGGTTTTATGGTTTTATGGTTTTATGGTTTTATGGTTTTATGGTTTTATGGTTTTTCACCTCTCTAAAGGAGTGTAAACCCATGAATATTCATTTATAATTATGCATTTTGCCGTCGACCGGCTGAAAGTAGCGCCTATCTTTTGTCAAGACTCAGATGAAAAACGAACGCAGTGAGTCTTTTCATCATCCCTGAGGCTTGTAAAAAAGATGCTACTTGAAGGAAAGGCAGGCGAAATCCATAATCATAAATGAATATTCATCCGTTCCGCACTCTCCCCCCCCCTTAGAGCGGCTTGAAAACCTGCTCCGTCACATAGTCTAAAACGCAGTAACTATGCATAAGCTTATTTAATGTCGCCATATCATGAAGTTCCTTGCTTGCTAGCATATCATTAATTGAATCAAATCGTCCATTTGTATTCAATGTATTAATAATATTGTAAACAAACTTCTTGCTATCAGTCCGCGTTTCAGTACCATTAACAGTCACTGTAAAATAATACTCTAACGTATCTCCATATAACATTGTAAACGCCTTCGTAAATACTCCTTCAAAAGTGTTTTTCATTGTTTCCTTTACATATGGATTCTTCTTATCACTTTCAGCTCTTTTATTTTTATCGCTGGCAAAATAATTAAGCGTCACCTTATTATCAGGATTCGTCCTAAATTCAACAATTGTTTTGTCCATTACATAATATGGAAGTACTACTCTATTTTCAAAATCTTTGAAAAATTCAAAAATCTTATTTTCATTGCATAATGTTTCTAGTAATTTCTTTACAAGCATTAATTGGTTTTCTTCTAATAATTTAACTTTGGAAAAGTACTTTAGAAGTGCAATCTTGCAAACAATTGTAACATCATCATCATCCAAGAGCATTCTGCTCTCTAATATTTTAAATACATTTTCATTAATATCTTTTTCCTTCACAAAATAAATATATGAATTATATGCTAAATATGCCTCCACAATTCGATTATTAGCTCCTCGCGAGTAATATTTTTCAAATACATTATCCAAACCAAATTGTTTACCATTACAAAATATCATCTGCGCAATCAAACGTTCCTCAAGTTCATGTGCCTCAACTTTAAAACTATAACAAGCATCACATATATCTAACATTTTTTTAGAAGTTCCATTGAAATTAGAAACAAGATATTCAAGTATGATATCATCATATTTTTTCCCTAAGAATACATATTCACTCATTTCAACAATAAACTCATTGTAAATATAATCTGTGATTTCGATCATTCTTCTACACAATTTAAATAATCTTTTTGGCTTTACTTTTCTATAACCATAAAGCACGGTTAAGTCATAGGCATCTTCGTACATTCCATGCATGATACAAATTTCAATTAGCATAGTCGCTTCTGTTTCTGTCAAGTTTTCTGTATTAATATCCGAAAAGTTCTGTTGAAATTCATCACCTAAGTATTCCAAATAATAATAATTGATGATTGTATTCCTAAGTTCTTTCTTAAACGCTGGAATGACTTCAGTAGAATTAATTAAATAATTCTGCATTTTCAAATAATCCATTGATTGTTTCTGATATTTACGACTATCTTCACAAAAATATATTAACAAACCTAAATCATAGTTATTTTCATCGTAGACCATATTTACAAAAGACATATCTTCAAAGAGTTTCTTGATTTCATATGAAATACTGCCTATCTTACGTTCCTTTTTTTCATCTTCAAAAACAATTGAGCAGTTTTTTGTATACATCTGAATATATGCTACATGATTAACAAATGGAATTTTATGTTCTTTTTGTAATTCTTTATGTTTTACTATGACAAATTTTATATTGTCATTATAACAGGTCAGTTTATACGTAAATAATATCTTTGAAATAGATTCAGCTGTTTCTTTGGTTATTAAAGACTTATCCCAAATATCCTTATAAATTATACTCAGATTTTCATTCATTCTTCCTCTTCTAATCTGATCAATTGCAAATAGTTCAATTTGTTTTCTATAGCTATTATAAGTATCCTCTTCTTTTTCCTTGTTTGTTATTATATTTGCATATAAAAAAGCTTTTTTATCATAATCTAACTGGTTGTTATATGCAAAATACAGAAGAACCATTTTCGGCATAGTTTTCATTTTACTTTCGTCAATTGAATCCATATAGAATTCATATAATTTAGTAATTCTAAATTTTTTAAGAATACTCTGCTCATATATTTCAAAAACTTTGGGCCCTGATATCTCATTTCTGATCAAATTAGAACATAGTACATTAAGCATCTGGTCATTTTTATAAATGTAATAAACTTTTTCAAGTATTCGTAAATAGGTCTTTGAAACACTTTTTTCAGTCTTGCAAAGTTCACAAATTTGCTGTGCCAATTTTTCATTTATAATATTATACTTACATGCAAAATTAATCACTTGTAATTCAAAGTCATTAAGAACTCGAAGTAACATTGGTTGAGAATTCATTATATTACAAGCTTCTAGATATAGAATAGGACTCTTGCAGCCTTTATGGAACTGCTCCTTAATTCTTGCTATTTTAATACTTTGATTTTTATCATATTCCTCATCAATATAAAACATAATCCAAAGCAACTGCCATTCATCATGTCCATTTTCGTAATATTTTTTAACAATTTTAAGTATTTCTTGTGAATTATCAGGATCTTTTTTTATCAAAGAATTTACGTATAGATAATAGCAATACATTGTAATATTTGTTGCTTTTTGCTGCAATATATCATCTTTAACACTATCTAATAGCCACTGTGCTGTCTCTATTTTTTGCTGTGTAAAATATATCTGTGCCTGCACAAGTTTAAAATAAATATCTCCATCTGCGATTTCACGGATTCCATCAAGAATATGATTTGATTTTTCTATCCAAGCTTTCATATCAATCCGCTTTGCCCTAAACTCTATATATTTTCTAGACAATTCATAAATTGCCTTCTTTTTTTCTTTTATGTTAATTTCTTTATCTATAGATTTTTCATCTACGATCCCAATTGAATAGTTATCAACTTCTATTTCATAAACCAATTTCTGATAAGTACTCGTTATAATAATTCGTCCAAAATTCTTCCCTTGATGCATTTTACTTTTATCCAAAAGGTATTCAAGTTCAAATGTATTTCCGGTAAATGTTTCAGAATTCAACCTGTTTTCATCAATTGAAAGCTTAATAAACTCTGAATCACTCTCGATGTTTAACTCAATATATCCCCAGGTATGTTTCTTAATCACCACAACATCCTTATAATTTTCAGTAAATGATTTGTATACTTTGTTGCTTAATGACAAACTCAAATCAATAAAAGGTTTTTTATGTATTGCAACTAAAAACTCCTCAATGTTATTTCGAGTATTTTCTCCCATGTTCAAGCTTTGGTAAATATTTAATAAACTCAGATCATTTTTTAAAAAAACTTGTGGAAATTTTTCAGACACAAAAAGCTTCTGTGCCTCTTCAGATGCCATCTGCGCCATATTTACAAAATGGAAAAGATTATGAACTTTTCCCATAGAAGTCTCAATTTCTTTTTCAATCACTTTAAAAGAATATGG
>Ga0302165_10000881_pt1 | contig 10626 bp, 6 predicted proteins | sample I_Fen_E3_2_FD_193499 | JGI IMG/M metagenome (GOLD analysis project Ga0302165, IMG submission 193499) | Peat permafrost microbial communities from Stordalen Mire near Abisko, Sweden - I_Fen_E3_2 | ecosystem: Environmental > Terrestrial > Soil > Wetlands > Permafrost | place: Sweden: Abisko... | reverse complement strand
TTCTATATCTTTATAATCATTTAAATTCTCAAATCTTATATTTGTCATACCAAGTTCTTCACCTTGATATATATAAGGAGTTCCCTTCATTCCATGTAATAATGTAGCAAGCATTTTTGCACTTTCTACTCTATATTCTTTATCATTTCCCCATCTTGAAACTATTCTTGGCACATCATGATTATTCCAGAATAAACTGTTCCAGCCCGTTCCTTCTAATTCTACTTGCCATCTTGATAATGCTTTCTTTAAGTCTAATAATTCTAATGGCTTCAAATCCCATTTTTCTTTGCCTGGTTGTTGGTCTAATAAAATGTGTTCAAATTGAAATACCATACTAAGTTCACTGCCATTTGGATTTGAATATTGTTCTGCTATTTCTGGATTAGAACACCAAGCTTCTCCAACAGTTAATAAGTTCTTACCTCCAAAAGTCTTTTTATTCATTTCTTTGATGTATTCATGAAGTTTTGGGCCATTTTCCTTTATCTTTTCATCTGGAATCTTACCTATAAGTTCAATAACATCCATTCTGAATCCACCAATGCCCTTATCAATCCAAAAATTCATCATGTCATAAACTTTGTTGCGCACTTCTTCGTTTTCCCAGTTTAAATCTGGTTGTTTTTTACTAAATAAATGTAAATAATATTGACCTAAAGTTTCATCATATTGCCATGCACTTCCACTAAATGTTGATCTTAAATCGTTGGGTTCTTCTCCATTTACTGGATCTCTCCATATATAATAATCTCTATATGGATTGTCCTTTGACTTTTTAGCTTCAATAAACCATTTATGTTCATCAGAAGTATGGTTAACAACTAAATCCATAAGGATTTTTATACCTCTTTTATTACCCTCTCTAAGAAGCTCATCCATATCTTCCATTGTTCCAAAGTCATCCATTATATCTTCATAATCACTTATATCATATCCATTATCATCATTTGGTGATTTATATACTGGTGATAACCAAATCACATCAATTCCTAATTCCTTTAAATAATCTAATTTTTCTGTAATACCTTTTATATCTCCAATTCCATCTCCATTGGAATCATTAAAACTCCTTGGATATACTTGATAAACTACACTTTCTTTCCACCATTCTTTATTCATAACTTCCTCCATTTAATATATTTATTTTTTTTATTATTTTTATTTTTTAATTAATTAGTTTCTAATTTTAATACATTCTAAAACATTTACTATAGTGTTTTAAACACTATTTCACCAATTTACCATTGTTATTTATATAAAACTACTTAAACGCTTACGTAAATATCAAAAGTAAAATTACTATTATTCTAGTAATTTTACTGTATCTCTTTCAACAACTCTATGTGGTAGTATTATATTATCTCCACGTTCTCCTGTTTTTAGCATGCCTAATATTCTGTCCATAGCTTTTTCACCCATCTCATGAAGTGGTTGAACTATCGTTGTTAAAGGTGGATTATTCATTTGGGCTATTAATGTATTATCCTATAATAGATATCTCTTCTGGAACTTCAATTTTGTTTTCATGAATAACTGATAAAGCTGCTATGACCATTTCATAACTTGTTGCAAATATAGCTGTAATTTTATCTTTTTCCTTTAGAAGCTCTTTCATACATACAATTCCACTATTATAAGTAAAATTTCCATATTTTGTTATATTTTCATTTACTTCTAAGTCATAATCTTGCAGTGCATTCATGTATCCATTTACTCTTTGTATACAGCTATTTTATCTTCTTTATAACCACTTGGTACCAAATTCTTCAAGAATATCTTTATAATCACTAATATCATATCCATTATCATCATTTGGTGACTTATATATAGGGCTCATCCAAATTAAATCAATACCTAAATCCTTTAAATAATCTAATTTTTTAATTACACCTTGCAAATCTCCAATTCAATCCTCATTAGAGTCATTGAAACTCCTAGGATATATTTGATATGCCACTAATTCTCTTTGCCATTTCATAAACGTCCTCCTAAACCTTCTGTATATTTTGTTAAGTTAAAATACATTTTAAAGAACATACTATTAGATGCATTTTATAATCTAATTATTCATCAATTTAATTAAAAGCCCTCATAAATAACAGAAACATAGCAATATAATTCTATTAATTGTAAAATAAGTTTGCTTTTCATGCTTTTATTTAACACTAATTATTGCTATGTTTCTTTTGTTGTTTTCTAACAGTTGATTCTAATATTCATATAATGAAATCTAATTTGCTATTAATTCAACATTATCAATTTCTAGATTTGTCCAATCTTTACTATCTTGTATAAATGAAATCATTAAAGTACCGTTAGTAACATTAACTTGCTTAGAGATTTCAACATATGAATCCCCATGTGGGATTTTAACTGAAACTGCTTCTCCTCCATAGCTTGATAATTGTAATTGTGATGAGGACGGAGTTCCAGTATTTTGTTTAACTTGTGCTTTTACTGTATAGGTTCCATTAGTTAAACCAGTTACTCTTTGTTGTAACATTTGTTTTCCTTGGCCCCAGAAATAGCATTTATAATTTCCAGCAAAAGCATCTTCACCATTAACTCCAAATCCATCTTTATTAGCTGCTAACCAGCCTGTTGCGTCACCTGTTTCAAAATCTCCATTTGTTATTTTTCCAACAGATTCGGGTATATTAGCATTATCCTCTCCTTCACCTTTCTTTATAACCTTATCTTCTTTCGATACAACATTCCCATTTTCATCTATTAATTGAATATCATCAATTTGTAAATTAGTCTGACCATTTACACTTGACTTATAATTAAATGCTATGTTTAAATTTCCATCTGTAACATCTACAGTACCTTCTATTTTTTCATAGTCATCAGTATGTTTAATATCAATTTTTTTAGTATCATTATCTGATGTTAATTCCATAGCTGCATAATCTGGAACTCCTGTATTTTGTTTTACCATAGCTGTTACTGTATATTTCCCATTTTTTAATCCAGAGACTGTTTGATCAATTTTTTGTGTATATGGCCCATTCTTATAGAAATATGCCTTATTATTTCCTGATACTACATCTGATGAATCTATACCAAAGCTATTCCCTAATATATTCCATCCAGTTACTCCATCTTCAAAACCTGGATTAGTTATTTTGCCGGCAACACCTATTTTATCATCATTTTTATCAACATTCTCAGTATTGGATTTCTTTAAATAAATCATATCCCAATATTCTAATGATGGTACTGTAAACTCTATATAATTCCCCTTTTCATCGCTTCCTTTTGTAAATTGTAAATTTTGAGATTTACAATCATTAGCATCAGGCGATGCTAATGAAACACTTTGAATATCTTGAGTTACATAATATTTAACCTTAAAGTTTTGTACTTTAGTTGGTGTAGATTTTGATCCATCAGCAGCTCTCCAAGTGTTATCATAAACACCTAAAAGATTAATCATTTGGACAACATCATAATTTGCATCTTTTTTACTGTATGTCCATATCTTATTAGCCTCACCTGTTCTACTATTTTCATATCCTTGAACTTCAATATCATTATTGCTATTTATTTGCCCATCTCTTAATAAATTTTCATATGCAACTATAAAGTCATAGTATTTTCTTTCTCTTGTCTTTAACTCATCATCCATAACAACATTTCTATTTGGAAAATACTCTTTAGTAAGCATTCTTGTATCATCACCTAGCTCAAGTCTAGATCCACCTGCTGCAAATACTGAAGAACCTGTTAATAATACTGATGCAGTGTTGAAATTTCCTGGCTTGTCTTCACTATGCTTGTCTCCTACATCATAATTCATATATGCTGGTACTATTAATGATCTTCCTTTTGTCTCAATCCTTGCTTGATCAACAATACCTTTTAATGAATTATATGTTGCCATGCCATCCCATGGCCAAACTTCTGTATATGCACCATCTACTTTACTACTATTTACTTGTTCATGTCCCTTATTTCCAACTGGATTCATCAATATATATTTATTAGGAAATGACTCTTTAGCTGAATTTAAAAAATCTTTAAATGTAGTTGTAATTGACACTGGTGTTCCGTCTGCTTTATACATTGTTCCAAAATCACCTACAGTATCCATATGCCATCCATCAAAGTCAAATGCATCAAAAACTTCTTTTTCTCTTGCAAAAATGTACTCTTGCCATTCTTTGTTTGATGGGTCCATAAAGTAAAGATTTGATTCCCAGCTATCAGGCATTTTCATGGTCCATTGTGGTGAATTAATTCCACTTGGATCAGTAAATAATCCCCATTCTTTCTTTGCACCATCAGCTTCATAGTCTTTATATGCTCCATATATTAGATTATATTCCATTGATGCAATTCCTGCTTCATGACCATTATTAATGTAACCCTCTATTGTTGACTTATATACATCATGTTTTGATAAATCTTGCCACTTATCTGCAACATTTGAACCTTCTTTTGCTATAGGATCATCATGTTTATTCTGCCAATCATAATATTGTAGTTCATTTAAATGAAATTTTTTTAATTGATTTATCACATCTTTTGTATTTACATCATTTCCATACTTAGTTAAATATCCATACCTAGGGAATTTAATCCAGTTTGATGATACATCTACTGCTGTCGATGATGATTCTATAACTTTTCCATCAGAATCTTTACATGTAATTTCAAGTAAGTATCCTTTATAATCATCATTAGGAGCCACCCAGTTTAATGATAATTGTTTATCTTCGCTTTTTCCAATTGAGAAACTTTGTGTTATTGTATCTCCAATTTCTGTATCAAGATGTTTTGCTACTAGTTCTATAGTTCCATTTGATATTTCATTTCCTGTGTAATTAGCTAACTCAATGTTTACTTTTACATTTGAGCCTGGACTATACATTGATTTATCTGTTGAAACATCATATAATAAAAATTTTGGGTTGAACACTCCTTTTTCAGAAGTATTTACTATAGGAAGTCTAACAAAATTATTATCCGCATATGCAATACTAGGTATAGCAGATAAAGTTGATATAATTGTAGTAGACATAAGAGCTAAACTACATAAAACTTTTAACTTTTTTCTCGTATTTTTCATTATTTCCCCATCCTTTTTAATTAATTAAAGCACCATCACTTCCGAGATTGTAACCATTTATAGCTGTATCTGATAGCATTTTTCCATTCTCATCTAAATAGTACCAATGCTTTCCATACTTTAACCAACCTGTACTCATCTCTCCATCGGTTCCTAAGTGATACCAATTTCCAGCATCACAAACCCACCCTATTGACATTTCACCTGAGTCGTTTAGATAGTGAAAACTTCCATCTACATTTACCCATCCTATTGCCATTGTTCCATCAGATTGTAGATAATACCATTTATTATCTACCATTGTCCATCCAGTAGCCATACTTCCATCAGAATTTTGATAATACCATTTTCCACTTATATTTGCCCAACCTGTTTGCATAATTCCATCTTTATTAATTAAGTACCATTTTTCATTTACTTTGATCCAACAATCTTTAACTTGTTTTCCTGATTCGTCAAAAAATTCCCATCCTAATTTTGTTTTAACCCAGCTATTATTATTTTGTACTTTATCATCTGAAACAGTATTACTATTTGTATTACTATTTGCATTACTATTAGCATCACTATTTGTACTAGCTGCTTGATTAACATCATCATTTGTATATTCATTAATATTAGTTACATAAATATTTCTATCATTGCTTTGCCAAGCAACTAGATTATCTTTATTATATACATCTAAATTATTTATTACTGAAGAAACTGTGTATTTTTCATTAAATCCGCCACCGTTAAATTCATATATTTTTCTTAAGCCAAGAACCCATAAGTTTCCTTCTGAATCTATAGAATAATATGGTTTCATTAAATCTCTAATTTGGTCTGCATCTGTAGTTTCTATTTTTTTACGTGCCATTTCTGTTTGAACAGATGGATCATTAACTTTAGTTATTAAATTTCTATTAATATTATAAACAATATCTACCTGCGTATTGAATTTTATTTCCTGACATTGTATTTCATTTGTATTTTTAGGACTGTTTTTGTTAAATCTTACAGTATATAATTCTCCGTCTTTAGCAAATACATCCAAGTTATACCAGTCATCACTAACTTTAGGTTGAAGCCAAGATTGAAAATCTGATTCTGAATTCATTTCATATGCAGTAGCTTCTTTAGGCGTATATGCTCCATCAACTTGTTCTCCTAAAGCCTTAGAAAACCTTAAAATATAGTTTTTGCTATTTATACCGTCTGGATACAATATGCTTATATTACTATCTGAAGTAAATTCTACATTAATTTTAGCATATATATAATTTGAATCTTGCGCTAATACATCTAAACTTGTTAAATTAGCTACAATACTTTCATCACCATACTTTTCCCCAAACTTTTTTATAGAAGCCGATTTAGTCTTGTCATTAACTGTATAGCCAAGTTTAATATTAGCAAGCACTGATATATCCATATATTTTCCATCATCATTTACAACACCATAATACACTGGTTCTTTTGTATAATCTATAATAAAACCTGAACCATAAGAAACGCTTTGCTCTGAAGTTCCTCCTGTACTTCCAGTAGTTCCTCCTGTAGTTACTGCAGCACCAGTTGTAGTTTCTGAAGTTCCTCCCGTAGTTACTGCGGCGCCAGTTGTAGTTGATGTAGAACTTACTTGTTGTGTTGTTGTTGTTACATATTGGGTACTTGTAACACTTCCTGTGCTACCAGTGGTTCCTCCTGTGCTACCAGTGGTTCCTCCATCATCTACATATTTTATGTGGCTTGTAGGTACTTCTTCTGTTGCCACTGAAATATCCCCACTATGTCCTGTTATTACATCTCCATCTAATTTTTGGTCAGATACTACTTGAATTACCCAACTTCCATTTTCTTGAACCACCTGAGCATCATATCCACAATAATCTTTTATTCTTCCAGCTATATATTCTGATGCTGCTTGTACATCTCCATTATACGTTTTGGGTTGCCCATCACGGTCTTTATTAGGTAGATCATTATCTATTATTGAAAACCAAAATTGATAACTGCTTCCAAAATCTGATGATGCTATACCATTGCCTTCTTTTAGTGTAATGTTTCTCCATTCAACTGCTTGTGCATTTATATCAATTGTTGTTACATATTTTACATCTTGTCCATTATAATCTGCACTATATTGATACCATACATCCTCAAAACTACTTTTATTAGTAGCAATTTGTTTATCTAAATTAAGATAATTTCCTACATTACTTCCGTATCTTTTTGTATTTTTTAAATTTTTTATCAGCTTATTTTTAATAGACGGTTCTTGATCTTCTATACTTTCACTTTCAAATTGTCCTGTTTGCAAGTTAAATAATTCTTTAACACCATCATTATCTACTTGTATATCTGTATTACCATATTTTATAGCTTCATTAGAAGCATCTGCATCTTTTAATTCTGTATATTTACCGTTGTTATAATATGTTGTTTTTTCATCTCCACTAGTGCCTCTATAACCATCATATAAATACTTATTTGAGTAAGCAACGGCATTGTAAAAGCTTCCATCTTTATCCTCTAGTGTATCAGCTGCAAATACTTTTATTGATGAACCTAGTGTTGTAGTAGTTGTAGCACACATAATTAATGCTATTATTTTGTTAGTTCTTTTAATCATAATCTCATCTCCTAGTATAATAAAATTAATATTAATCGTTTACCTTTATATGTTTTATAATATCCATTCTAGCTTAATCAGATGTAGCTCCACCAAAAAGCAACTGCTACTAATGAATACAAAAGTTATAGACATATAGGTAAACCTTTTTCTTTTAGTTCAACCATAAAATCGCCTATTGAATTCGCTGGCAACTCAGGAATTAGGTATATTGCAATTTAAAGGCAAACTAAAAACATTCCTATTGTAAACATAATTACTTTACCTAAAATCATTTTAACAGTTAAATTCTTAGTTAAACGTTCACCTTTTAGTAAACGCCTAACCAAATTCAATATATCATATAGTTTATATTCTTATTTAATTTATTCTTTAACAGATCCCATAACCATACCTGTAACAAAGTACTTTTGTAAAAATGGATAAATAATTAATAATGGGATAGTTGATACAACAATCTTTGCAGAATTCAATGTTTTATTAGAAATATCCACAAGGCTTTGCAATTGTGCTGGACTTGTTACCTTTGTGATATCAACTGTTAATTGTTGTATATAAGTTTGCAATGGATAATTTGCTGCTTTATTTATATATAATAATCCACCGAAGAAATCATTCCAGTGTCCTACAATACTAAATAATGAAATTGTTGCTAATGCAGGAAGTGATATTGGAATATAAATTTTAAATAAAATTTGCCATTTATTACATCCCTCTAATTCTGCTGCCTCTTCCAATGATTTTGGTACACTTTTGAAAAAGTTCATTAATAAAATCACATTAAATATAGGTACAGCACCTGGTAAAATTAGTGACCAAATTGTGTCTAACAAATGTAGATTTTTTACTGTAATAAAGATTGGTACCATACCACCTGAAAATAGCATTGCAAATATCATAAGATTCATATAAATATTTCTTGATCGAAATTCTCGTTTAGTTTTTGATAATGGATATGCCATTAAAACTACCAATATTAAATTTAATGCTGTTCCAAGAATAACCCGTGCTACAGAAATGCCGAAAGAGCGCCAAAATTGATTTTCTTGTAATAATGTCTTGTAAGAAGCAAAAGTGAAATCAACTGGAAGTAATCCAACTAAATTTCCTGCTGCGGCTGACTTATTACTAAAAGAAATAGCTACCATATTTATAAGAGGAAACAAACAAGCTGCTGTAAATAATAATATAACAGACCATATACACACATCAGCAAATCTACTTCCGAAACTTTTTGATTTTAACATAATAATCCTCCTTTAGAAAATTTGCATATTAGCAAGCTTTTGAGATAATTTATTTGCAGATAACAACAATATACATCCAACTACTGATTTTAATAATCCTACTGCTGTAGCAAAACTATATTGCATTCCTAATAAGCCTACACGATACACATATGTATCAATAATATCTGCTGTTTGGTAAACAATTGGATTATATAAATTAAATACTTGATCAAAGCCAGCATTTAAAATATTTCCTAAATTCATTGCTGTCATAAGCATAATGATAGGTAAAATTCCCGGTAATGTTACATGTATTAATTGCTTAAATCTATTTGCTCCATCAATAGCAGCTGCTTCATATAAACCTGAATCAATACCTGTTAATGCTGCTAGATATACAATTGATCCATAACCAAATTCTTTCCATACATCTGTTCCTATTAATATAGATCTAAACCAGTCATTACTTGCTAAAAATAATGTTGGTTCATATCCAAGCATACTTAAAAATGCATTAACTGGACCATCAAAAGAGAAAACATTAGATACTACTACAGCTAAAACTGCCCATGATAAAAAGTGAGGTAAATATACAATAGTCTGAATTGTTTTTTTAGCCCATTTTTTTCTTATTTCATTCAATAGTAATGCAAATGTGATTGGAACTATTGTACTTAAAATAATCTTTCCCATAGCAATAATTAATGTATTTCTTAGAATATTCATACTATCAGGCATTTGAAGCATATATTTAAAATTATCAAGTCCTATCCATTTAGATCCTAATATTCCTTTTGTTGGTATATACTCTTGAAAAGCCATTATTATACCAAACATAGGGATAAAACTAAATGCGATTAAAAATATCATACCTGGTGCAAGCATCAGATGGTAATTTAATTGTTTTTTTCCTTTTTTCATGAATCCTCCTGCCTTCCTTATTTATTATCTAATATAATAATTCTTAGATAATAAATTAGATGCAATACTATTTGCATCTAATTTGTCAATTTAGTATCTATTTTTTTATAGCTTGTTCAACTTCTTTTGTAATTTCGTCACCACCTGTACTTTTCCATGTTTTAACAAAATCATCAAATGAGTCTATTGGAGCTTCGCCTGTTACAATCTTTAAAAATGTTTGATCTTGAAGTTTTTGTAAATTAGTCCATTTTAATTTCATGCTAGCTGTTTGACCAAAAAATACTGGATTAACTTCATTTAATTTTGTCTCTAACATCAACTTTGGTGAAATCATTCTAGAAGTATAACCACTCCATGCATCAACACTTGGTGCATTTGGATTTGCTAAATAATCTTTACATTTTTCATAGTTACCCTTATCAGCGCCTAAAGATTCTGGGTCTTTTTCACCCTTAAGTGCTAAATCAATATTTTTATACATGTCAGTTGTTGCGTTAGAATCATTAATAAGGATATTTACTGGTCTTGTTCCTGAATCAACACCCTTTTTAATATAATCCATAAGTTCTTGTTTTGCATAATCTTCATATACCATCTTATCATTTGAAACACTTGCTATTTTTACTAATAATTCTGGATGTTTGAATTTTTTACTTACAACAAAATACTCACTTACTGGATTTTGTGTATAAACCGTAACAGTTCCATCTTCATTTGCTGGTGCAATATAAGGTGTCCACTGTGCATTTGCATTCAATTTCTTAGCATCATTTAATGGATAA
>Ga0302165_10000880_pt1 | contig 10634 bp, 7 predicted proteins | sample I_Fen_E3_2_FD_193499 | JGI IMG/M metagenome (GOLD analysis project Ga0302165, IMG submission 193499) | Peat permafrost microbial communities from Stordalen Mire near Abisko, Sweden - I_Fen_E3_2 | ecosystem: Environmental > Terrestrial > Soil > Wetlands > Permafrost | place: Sweden: Abisko... | reverse complement strand
AATTGCATTCTCTTTATCAATAAGTCCACCCATGTATAAATCTAGAATAGAATCATCCATTGTCTGAAGTCCAGATTTCTTATTTGTTTGAATAATGGAGCCTATTTGAAAGGTCTTGCCTTCACGGATTAAATTCTTGATAGCAATATTTGCATGCATGACCTCAAAAGCTGCCACACGATCATTGTGATCTATTGTTGGCAGTAACTGCTGCGATATTACTGATTCTAGAACCATTGCCAACTGAATTCTAATCTGTTGCTGCTGATGTGGAGGAAAAACATCAATTATTCTATCAATTGTACTTGCTGCGCCAATCGTATGCAATGTTGACAAAACAAGATGTCCTGTTTCAGCTGCTGTTATAGCTGTAGCTATCGTTTCAAGATCTCTCATCTCTCCTACAAGAATAACATCTGGATCTTCTCTAAGAGCTGCTCTAAGGGCTGCTGCATATGAAAGTGTATCAAGTCCAATTTCTCTTTGATTAATCATAGCTTGTCTATGTTGATGAAGATATTCAATTGGATCTTCAAGTGTTATTACATGAACATTTCTTGTATTATTAATTTTATCAATTAGGGACGCTAGTGTTGTCGACTTACCACTTCCGGTCGGTCCTGTAACAAGAATGAGTCCTCTTTTTTTACTGTATAAATCCACTACTGACTGTGGTATGCCAAGTGCCTCAGGTTTAGGTATAATCATTCCAACAACGCGCATAGCACAAGCAACAGAACCTCTTTGTTTAAATACATTTACACGGAATCGACCTACTTGGTTTAATGAAAAAGCGAAGTCTACTTCACCCTTTTCATTAAATATACTGGTTTGATGTTCATTCATAATACTAAGTATTATACTCTCAGCATCACTTGGCGTAAGTTTGGGATAATCCAAATCAACAAGATCACCCTGTACCCTAACTCTCGGTGGTAATCCTACTGTCATATGAATATCTGAAGCTCCTAACTCTTTTGCTCTTTTTAGTAACTGTTCAACTGCTACCATTACTGCTACCTCCAATTATATAAATTAAAATAAGCTTCGTACTTTTAATATTGATTATCCACTTCATATGTCGCTTTAATCATCTCAGATACTGAAGTTACTCCCTTACGTACATATTCTGCTGCTGCTGACTTCAAAGTATTCATGCCTTCTTCAACGGCTATATCTCTAATCGCTTCTGCACTTGCACGTTTCGTAATCATATTTTTAATTTTGGGAGTAATCGTCATAATCTCATATATACCAATACGTCCAAGGTAACCTGTATTATTACATAATTTACAACCACAAGGTACCTGTATTGTAAATTCCTCATCCAAATCAAGTCCAAGTTCATATTTTTCTTCATCTGTTGCTATTTTAGGTTTCTTGCATTTACATAGTCTTCTTACCAAACGCTGTGCAATAATACCCACAAGTGAATCTGATATCAGATAAGGTTCAATCCCCATATCTTGAAGTCTTGAAATAGAACTTGCCGTACTGTTCGTATGGAGTGTACTAACTACTAAATGTCCTGTGATGGATGCCCTGACCGCAATCTGCGCTGTTTCAGTATCTCGGATTTCGCCAATCATAATAATATCTGGATCTTGTCGAAGAATTGAACGCAATGCATTTGCAAAAGTCATATCAGCCTTATTATTAACCTGTACCTGGTTAATTCCATCAATATTTGCTTCGATAGGATCTTCAACAGTTATAATATTAACATCTTCACAATTCAGTGAGCTAAGAGCTGTATAGAGCGTTGTTGATTTACCACTACCGGTTGGTCCTGTAACGAGAATGATTCCATGAGGATTTTTTAAAATGATATCAAATTTTTTCAAATCTGAATCTGTGAGTCCAAGGTCTTTCTTTTCCTTTTTAAATCCTTCCTTAGAAGCAAGGCGCATAACAACTTTCTCTCCGTAAAATGTAGGAAGATTAGATACACGAATATCGTACTCTCTATTATCAACCATCTTTGTAATACGCCCATCTTGAGGCTTTCTCCTTTCGGATATATCCATTCCAGACATAATCTTAAGTCTGGCAATAATTGCACCCAGAAGTGATGGATCATATGTAATAGCTTCGAACAAACTACCATCAACACGATACCGAACACGCACAAATTCTTCAAATGGCTCGATGTGTATATCACTAGCTCTTTGTCTTACTGCCTGTTCAATTACATTATTAACCAGCTGAACAATAGGTGCGCTTTCCACATCTTCTTTTCGAGCCTTTTCTTCTTCACTTTCTATCTGTTGAACTCCAAGTTCTTTCTTATAACGATCTGCAATATTTTGTGCCTGCTGTCTACCAAATATTTTATCAAGAAGTGTCTTAATCTGTGCTGTATCCGCAAGCATTGGCAAAACTTGTTTTCCAGTTATAATATTAATATCATCCATTGCAATGATATTCATTGGATCAGCCATAGCTACTTTAATTACACTCATATTATTTCTTTCATAGCCAAGCGGTATAATCGTATATTTTCTCATTGTTTTTTCATCTAGTAAGCGAAGGAATCTATCCTCTATTTCTACGGTTCTTACATCAATAAATTCAATATTCAAATATTCACAAAGTACATTATTTAAATTATCCTGGGAAATATATCCTAATTCAACCAACATCTCACCAAGCATTATCCCCTTGGATTTTTGCTCGGAAAGTGCTCTATTAAGTTGATTTTGATCAATAATACCCCTCTGTAACAAAACATCCCCAAGTCTTACTTTTTTTCTGTAGTCCATAATATCTCCTCGAATTATTTTCACATAATCTAAGTATAGCATTTTGTTTTCTACAATCAAAGTTCTTTTGGTAAATATTTACTTTAGTTTAGTCCATTGATTTCCGTAATCGAATAGGAACTTTCTTTACTGCCAATGACCCTACTATATATATCATCGTAATTCAAACCACATATATATCTTGTATTTTGATTATCATGAGCAATCACACACTTTTCATCATTTGTAATAATACTATCTGGATACTCAAATGCAAAATATATATCTGATGTTGTTGATCCATTGGAAATATTAGCTTTGAATAAAAGATATATGTAATTATTGGTATTTACCTCAGCATTTTCTTTTTTCTTTAAATAAACTGCCTTTACCAATGTTGTATTATTAACCCACTCATTATTATATTGAAACAAGTACGAACTATCATTCGTTGCTTTGTAAAACATCCTAAACTTTAAACTCTCTGTTTCAGTTTTAATTGTATCTACCGCTTCTGTTTTGATTGTATTGAGAAGCTGCATATCTATCTGTACAGCGTCAGCCAAATAGCTGTTCACTTTATCTACTTTATATTCTTTTGTGTAGCTCGAAACGATATAACCTCGTTGTGTCATTTCATCTTCTGATGCATTACAAGTAACAATAACAACATCGCCCTTAGATATATTGGATGGATTTTGTATTGTAAATGATAGATTCTTCAAATCATCTTCTGTCCATTTATTAGTTACGTTAGCATAGGCTTCAGGACTAATTCCAGCAACCGTAACATCTATATTTTCAAAAACGTCAATAACCTTTCCATCTCCAAGCCCACTCACCTTAACACTATATTTTAATTTGTTAATATCACATTCCACTTTTTTTGCTAAAACTTTATCATAAGAAACGGTTATTCCCACGCTCTCACCATTTGATAGATTGCTTCCATTTGTTTCAACAGTAATAGAGTCTATCACAGATTTAATTTGGGCTAAAACTTCAGTGTTTTTCTCCTCACCTGCTAGTTGAACATATAGTTTAGCCGTGTCAACTTCATAAAGGACCTTCCCTCTACTTTGTAAACCTGAATAAGTGACTTTAATATAATCCGAAATATTTACTGTTCTGTTACTTTTAGGTGCAAAACTTTTAATTAAAATTAAAGCTATAGCGACAATTAGCACTGCTAATAATATAATTACTTTTAGATTAATTGATTTCTTTTTAATGATATCATTCATACTTTCAGTTTAGCCCTTTCGTTGTGCCATTGAGTCATTTTTTTTATTTCTTATCTGCTTGCTCTTAGCTCAAACTTAATAGTAACATAAAAGTAGCCGTCACACAAGGTAACGACTACTAGCAATATTTACATTTTAATTAAATTTGTGTTACATAAATCATAATTTTAGATTACTAATATATTCCTAATATATTCCTAATTTTGACAATATCGACATTACTTCTGTCATTGTTGCTGGCTTAGTTGGTAATGTATATGATGCAGTAGCTTTTTCACTAAATGTAATATTCATTACACCATTAATTGATTCGTCACTATTTGTTAATTTTGCATTCAATACAATTATATCTTTTTTATTTCCGGATTCACCTTCCGTTTTAGCTGTTGCAGTGATATCAGGTTTAATTTCTTCTGACTTAATTGTACTTTGGAATTCTTCAATCGATTCTTTAAATACTTGAGCATATTCAGTTTTTTTACTTGCAATTGAAGTATCACCCAATTTATCAATATATGTAGTTATATCAATATTTGCTAATGCTGTAAGAATTTTATCTGAATTTTCAGGTGTAATTACCATGTTCAGTACATCATCTTTTAGTGTAAAAAATGATGTTCCTGATTTTTCAGAAGTTTCTTTTATAATACCAAAAATTATCTCAGTCACTTTCTTTGAATCGATTGAGGCTGTTTTTGCTGTAGACAAGTCTAATTCGCTTGTATCAACTCCCAATGCTGAAATATACTGCATAAGTTCGGTCTTTGTTATCATTACATAATCACTTGATAGCGTGACATAGGCTTTGAGCATACTGTAAGTTGGCTCTAATGTTGTTATAAAATCCATTGCCTGTGTTGCATTAATATATACTGCGTCATCGGTAAGAAACAATGTCGTAACTGGTGCATATGTCCCACCATCCATTTTATACTGAATCTCTAATGCGCTAGTATTATCACCCATGTTAACTGCAACCATTTTAACGGAAAAATTTGTATCGCCTGTTGATTGCTTTACTGCAAATACCATTTCGCTATCTGCTTGATTTACTTCAAACGAAGATAATTGATTCACTGCATCGTCAACAGTTTTTGATTTTGTTGTACTTCCACATGCTGTCATTGACAGTGCCATTGTTGCCACTAAAAATAGTGCTACTAATTTCTTTCTCATTATAATTCTCCTCATATTTTGATACTATTACTTACCGTTTCTGCTCAATACAATATTCATCAAGCAGTTGCCTAATTCATAATAGCATCCTATTATTTATTGTATCCTGTCACAAACACAAGCTCAATCTTATCATTTTTGAGAATTATTGTAAAGGGCCCTTGTATATTTTTCCAACCATAGTGTCTGTTTGTCATCCAAATATGGCGCTAATGTATTAAATACGAATTGATGATATCTATTTAATCTTTCAATATCTATTCCACTTAAATAGACAGTATCTACCAAATCCAGATCAATTGGTGCAACCGTAAGCATTTCGAATTCCATAAATTGTCCATATTCATTTTCCTGTGCTTTTTTACATACGATTTCATTTTCAATTCTGATACCATAGCTTCCTTCGACGTATACTCCTGGCTCGTTTGAAGTTACCATTCCTTCTTCTAATACACAAAGCTCATTACGACCAGGTGTCAGTTTCCATCTAAATGCATTAGGAGCTTCGTGAACATTAAGAAGATATCCCACTCCATGTCCTGTTCCACAGCGATAATCGATTCCTTCATTCCATAAGGCATTTCTTGCTAGTATATCTAAATTCATGCCACTGCAGCCATATAAGAACTTTGCACTTGCAAGATTTAACATTCCTTTTAACGTTAGTGTAAAATCCTTTTTCATCTGTTTTGTCACTGTACCAAGTGCTATTGTTCTTGTAATATCTGTTGTACCTTCATAATATTGTCCACCTGAATCTACTAATAACATCCCCTCTTGTTTAAGGACTGCATTACTTTCAGCTGTTGCACTGTAATGCATCATTGCGGCATTTGAATTATATGCGCTAATTGTATTAAAACTAAGTTCAATAAATCCATCTTGCTCTCTTCTACACGTTTCCAAATAATCAGCTGCACTAATTTCTGTAATTTCTTGCTCTGTTTTAATATTTTCTTTTAACCAGTACAAGAATTTAGTTACAGCCACGCCATCTTTTACGTGAGCAGCCTTTAAATTTTCGATTTCTATTTTATTTTTAATTGCTTTCATATGAACTGTTGGATTTTCTGCAACAACTGTTTTTGCAATTGTTGGTATTTTCTTATACAAAGAGTAATTAATTCTTTCTGTATCAATTAGAATCGAAGTATCTCCCAATTTTTCTACATAAGTATATACCTCTTCATATGCTCTAATATTTATATCATCCACTGCAAGTACATCTTTTAGTTCCTTGGTAAACTTATGCTCATCCGTAAATAAGTATACTTGCTGCATTGTTATTACGGCAAATGCGAGAACCACTGGATTGCATTGCACATCATTTCCACGGATATTAAAGAGCCAGCACACATCGTCTAGTGTTGCAATCAAATGAGTATCTGTATTTTTTTGTGACATTTCACTTCTTAATCTTCTGAGCTTATCTTTAACTGTTTCTCCTGCATATTTTACCTCTAATAGATATGCGGGTTCTTTTGATAGAGATGGGCGGGTTGTCCATATTATATCTATATAGTCTTTATCATACAAAATAGTAGCATTCTTCCTATTAAGGATTTTCTCAAGTTCTAGCCCCCATGAAGCTTCTATCGTTCTACCATCAAAAGCGACGCATCCATTTTGTAAAACATTTGCATCAATGTATTCCAATATTGTTGGTGTTCCTGTAACACCGACTTTCATTAATTGAATTTCTGTTCCCTTAAGTTGTTGTTCTGCTTGAATAAAATATCTACCATCCGTAAATAATGCAGATTCCGTTTTAGTCACAACTAATGTTCCCGCCGAACCTGTAAATCCTGACATGAATTCTCTTTCATCAAAATACACACCAGTATATTCCGATTGATGAAAATCTGCTGTTTTTATTACATACACCTCTATATTTTTTTCTTTCATGATATCTCTTAGCTGAATTAGTCTACCTTTAATCATATTTATCCTCATTTCTGTGCATCTTTTCGTGTCTGATCTTTTCGTACTGCACCTTTAATATTTTCAGTATATTCCACAATGCATAGTTAAGTCAATAATCGAGTTCAAATTTAACCTGTTTATATGATTCAAATCCGACCTATTTACTGACTTAACTATGCTTATCATAATTAAAACTTTTCTCTTAACTTACGAAGCGCTTTCTTCTCAATTCTGCTTACATAACTTCTACTTATATTAAGTTTCATTGCGAGTTCCCTCTGCGTTATTTCATTATGTCCATACAATCCATATCTTAATATTATAATTTCTCGTTCACGTTCTGTTAGTAATTCATCAATAAATTGAAATACTTTTGATATATTCTGTCTTAACACATATTCTTCCACTACATCAACATCATCAGCCTTAACAATTTCTATAAGACTGATTTCATTTCCTTCTTTATCTGTTCCTATCGGCTCATATATCGAGACTTCTCGGGCTTTTCTCTTTTCGCTTCTAAGCATCATAAGTAACTCATTGTCTATACATTTTGCAGCATAGGTCGCAAGTCGACAGCTTTTGCTTGAATTAAATGTATTTACTGCTTTGATCAGGCCAATCGTACCCACAGATAACAAATCCTCTATATTTCTGTCATTTGTGACATATTTCTTGACCATATGGGCAACAAGCCTCATATTTTTTTCTATTAATATGTTTTTGGCTTCAAGATCCCCTTCTTTGTATTTTTGGAGATAAAGCTTTTCTTCCTCCTCGGACAAAGGTTTTTCAAATGTTTTCAAAAGAAAGGCACCTCACCACATCATTTATATATAATATGTTTTGAGATACCATATGTTGCTTTTCCAAGGAATTATTACTTTGTTTTTGTTACATAGTTTCCTTGTATGGAAGTTACTAATGCATCGGTTTTATGCTAAAAGCAAGATAAAAAGTTCTAAACTCCTCACTTCGTTCGTCAAACAAGGGAATTATTACTTTGTTTTTGCTACATAGTTTCCTTGTATGGAGGTTACTAATGCATTGATTTTATGCTAGAAGCAAGATTCAAAGTTCTAAACTCCTCACTTCGTTCGTCAAACAGTAGAACTTTGAATCTTAACGCATTAAATCAATGCATAAGTAACTTCTCATACCGTCAAAATATGTAGCAAAAACAAAGTAATAATTCGGGTTTGAAAAGCTGGATATGTTAGATAACTATATTGAACTATTCATGGTTAATATTGACTGAAATGGGTTGATTTTGATTGTGTAAGAGGGTGGATTTATGCTAGAATCAAGGGAAACTATTATAGACTTAAATATAAGATTTGATACTATAGACATATTGTAGCATTTGCTGACAGGATTGTTGAGGGGGGCTTTGTTATGATGGGTTTGCAAGGAGATGATAAAAATATGGAATGGTTACAATCATTGAATCATGCAATAGACTATATAGAGGTACACTTGGTAGAAAATATAACTTGTGAAGATGTAGCGGGGCATATTTATATATCGAGCTTTCATTTTCAAAGAACCTTTAATCTGCTAACTGGGTTGACCGTTGGAGAGTATATTAGAAACAGGCGTCTTTCACTAGCGGGCCAAGAGTTGTTAAAAGTAAAAAAGTACGTGGTATGATGGGAATCTGTGCGTAGGCTAAGAATGATTCAAGCCATTGGAATTACAGCATTGGTTGCGAAGTACAATATGTGGAAGAGATACCCGAAGATTTTGAAATATTAGAAGTACCATCACATACATGGGCTATTTTTACTTGTGTTGGACCAATGCCAAAATCGATTCAGGATTTATGGGTAAGAATTAATAGCGAGTGGCTCCCTCAATCCGATTATGAACTTATTTCAGATTATGATATTGAATATTATACGGAGGGTGACAATCGTAAAGCGGATTATGTCAGTGAGATATGGATTCCTGTTGAAGCGAAAAAATAATTAATCAGCAAGTTCTATAAACATAAAGAAACCAAAGAGAATTACAATTTTCTTTGGTTTCTTTATGTTTAAGATTCTTCCTTGCGGCGGAGGACATCATATTTATCAAGTTTAACGCCTAGATCAATGAATAGGTTTTGTTTTGGATGTGGGGCACTATCCACATTTTGGCCCGCTTCATCTTTGATTGTTTTGACTGTTACGAGGAGATTGTCACCGTTAGGTTTCATCACTTCAATGGTTTCACCAATGCTGAACTTATTACGTTGTTCAATATGGAACAATCCTTCTTCATTCTGATCTCCAATGATTCCAAGATATGTGTACTCATGTACATATGTGCTATTATCATATATCTGGGTGGTTTCGTCCGGTTTTCCAAAGAAAAAGCCTGTTGTATACTGTCTGTACGTGCACTTTGAAATTTCCGACTTATAGAAGGGGATTCTACTCTTATAATATTCTGGGTCTTTTAGGAAATCATCAATTGCAAGTCTGTATGTTCTTGCTACCGTTGCGACATACAAAGCCGTCTTCATTCTTCCTTCTACCTTAAAACTATCTATTCCAGCTTCAATCATTTCGGGAATATGCTCTATCATGCACAAATCCTTTGAGTTAAATATAAATGTACCACGTTCGTTTTCATATACTGGCATATATTCGCCTGGTCTTGATTCTTCCACAAGAGAATATTTCCATCTACATGGGTGTGTGCAAGTACCTTGATTTGCATCACGATTCGCCATGAAACTGCTTAGAAGACATCTACCAGAATATGAAATACACATTGCGCCATGTATAAATGTTTCTATTTCCATATTCTCTGGAATATTTTTTCTGATTTCTTCAATTTCGACAAGTGAAAGTTCTCTAGCCGTTACTACTCTTTTTGCACCAAGACTATTCCAAAATTGAAAAGTTCCATAATTTGTATTATTCGACTGTGTACTGATATGAATATCAGTTTCAGGCATAATTTCTCTTGCCATTGAAAAGATTGCAGGATCGGCAACAATCAACGCGTCAGGTGCGATTTCTTTTAATTCCTTCAAATATTCTCTTGCACCTTCAAGATCCTGATTATGTGCAAAAATATTCACAGTTACATAAACCTTAACACTTCGTTCATGCGCAAATAATATACCAGCCTTCATATCCTCTATTGAGAAGTTTTTTGCTTTTGCACGAAGTCCAAATGCCTCTCCGCCAATATATACTGCATCTGCTCCAAATATTACAGCAGTTTTCAACACCTCCAAACAACTTGCAGGAATTAATAATTCCAACTTTCTTCCATTATACATTTGTCCAGCCAATCTATTTACCGCCTTTCTTTATTTGATACGACATATTCTATTTTTTTACACTTAATGTGATTCCATCACCAATTGGTACTACCGAAGTTATTAGTTCGTCCATATGTGTGATTGTATAAAGATATTCTCTCATTCTTGTATGAATTGTTCTATTTCTACGAGTAATTCCATAGCGGGATTCAACGATATCTCCTTCTTGCAGTACGTTATCAGAGATCAAAAGTCCACCTGGCGATAGCAGTCTCATTATTTCAGGAAGAAAGT
>Ga0302165_10000878_pt1 | contig 10671 bp, 7 predicted proteins | sample I_Fen_E3_2_FD_193499 | JGI IMG/M metagenome (GOLD analysis project Ga0302165, IMG submission 193499) | Peat permafrost microbial communities from Stordalen Mire near Abisko, Sweden - I_Fen_E3_2 | ecosystem: Environmental > Terrestrial > Soil > Wetlands > Permafrost | place: Sweden: Abisko... | reverse complement strand
TCAGCATGTTATAGGTATTGCATGTTTCAGGACCCTGTTCGCTGGTTATCATCGACGAGAAATCATTGATGGGGTGAAAATGTTCACGAACACTGTTTCCACCTATGGCTGAACTTCTTGAATTAACAACATTGTCCCAGAAAAAACTTGCTGCCCGTCCATAGGCACTGTCGTTGTTCAGCTCAGCGATACGTTCAAAACCGATTACTTTTGGAATTTGCGTGTTGGCATGCATTCCGTTTAGTTTATCCACCTGATGTTCCAGGGGCTCGAGGATGGCCTGATGCGAAAACCGATACGCAAGCTGCATGTACTTTTTATCACCCGTAATAGCTGCTACATCGGCAAATATTTCATTGAGACCGCCATGTTCTGATCGCAACATGGTTTGAACTTGTTTGTCATCTAAATTCTTGGTCAGGTTCAACATCCAGTCCGAAAACTTCACAAGCATCTTTTTAGCCTTCTCACTTTTAGCATAGAGAAATGCATCGCGTAATCCCGAATAAGTTTTGTGGATATTATAAAGAGGCACCCAGGTTTTGTTGAGGTCAAAACCTCCGGCAGCAATCTTACCTGCTGCCACATCCGCCCAAAGCTTTTTACTTCCGGGAACTCCACCAATATAGCCATCACCATTTGCATTCTGACATTTTTCCCATGCATCGAGCATGTAGTTTAATTTCTCTAATATCTTTTTATCTCCGGTAGATGCATACATCAACGCCAATGCTGAGACATAATGCCCACCAATATGCCCATCAAGTCCGGTATTTTCCCAGTTGGGATAATTCTCTGCCTTGGTTGGAAGTCCCGCTTCGCGCAAAAACGGAGCCAGCAGGCGATCGGGGTTCAACGCCAATATGTAATTCATATCAACAGTTTGTGCATCCTTAAAGATGCCCGGCAGTAATTGAACATCCTGCGATTGAAACGGTGTATACTTTGCTTTTTGTTGCGCACTCAAGCACAATGTCATAAGTACTATTGGAAGAATAATCAGTTTCTTCATTGATGGAGATTATAAGGGTTACTATTGATTTGAATTTCGGGATATAGAAGATGATCTATTTTTAAGTTGTCAAAGGTAAGAATAATTGAAATAATAAAAAAGGGCAAGAAGGCCATGACGGTAGAAAAGAAGCCACTTACAAACTTTTTCTTTTCAGCCACACCTGATAGGAGTTGATGATGTTTTGCCAAAGTACGTATGCACCCGGGCCGATAGAGGCAATGGGGTTAAGGTACATCTGCGCCATCCAAATGGCCAGAATCGTATTTTTCTGTCCGAGTCCTTGTCCGCCGGCCACTGTATCGTCATAGCGTTTACCAATACCACGTCCCACCAGAAACTGAATAATACACATCAGCAATGCTACCAACGCCACTACTATCTCAGTCAGATGACTTGACCCGTTTTGCTTGAGGATAAAGACCATCGTGCGTCCGGTCACCACGCATAAAGCCAATGACCATAAGTAGAATGATAGCCCGGAGAAAGAACCAATTTTAGCAGTTACAGATGGAGTGAACTTTTGCAATAGCATGGCCAGTCCGAAAGGGAAAAAGAGCAATACGATGATGCGTTGTGATATGGCCAAAAAGGAGTCTAAAAACGGTAAGCTCTGATAGCTACCCACCAACGAAAAGATGACAGGTGCAGCCAGTGCCACACACATGTTGCTGACCAAACTATAGGCCGTAAGGCTGGCCACGTTGCCTTTGAGCATGCCTGTAATAACCGGAGCTGCAGTACCCGTGGGAGCCAACACACATATCATGGCACCCTGAGCAATCGTTATATTTACCGGTGCCAATAGCATATACACACCCAAACTACCCAACACTTGTATCAAAATCAACCACAGATGCAAGCGCGACAAACGCATCTGATTTAATTTCAAATTACAATAAGTGAGGAATAGCATGACGAAAATCAGGTAGGGAGTAAGAAACGAAAGGGTATCGAAGAATTTATAGAAAATGGCACCCACCGTAATGGCAATGGGCATCATATAAGGCTTTATTTTTTTGACCATTATCGAAAAAGTTTATAAAATATGCTACAAAAATACAAATATAAATTTGGAATTGTATGCAATATCTTTTGCGATTCCTTATCTGATGCACATTGACCTAATGAATCTACAAATATTACTTACTTGCAGAATGGTGCGGACGTTGTTGAGGGAAGAATATGATAGATATATTTGGAGAAACGAGGGACTGATTTATTTTCAGTCCAATGTTTGTCCGACTACCGGCAGATTATGTTTCTCTAAATTTGCGTTATTCAGGTAAAAATGTAGTTGTTTTTATTTATTCTTTCGAATAAAGCCAAAGTAGAATGTGGTCAGAAACAAAGCAAAATGAATGAACCCACGAACGAGCAGAAATTCATGTGTCATCGTAGTTCCCATAAATGGAATGTCCATTTTAAGTTGAGCGAAATACCAACTTGCTCCTGCGGTCACAAAAAATGCACCCGATAAAAATTTGAATATTTCTTTCCAATTAATTTTCATATCATAGGCTTTAAATTATCAATATCTGTCTTTTGTATGGCTTAGTCTCCTGAATAGCCAAACACATACGCTACAATCAATAGTGGCTATATTGCATCCCGGCAACCGTCAATATTTATTAATTTTACAATTTAGTCCTTTACACACCTAATACTAAAACCCCTGCAATTGTATTCTAAACCGACAATTTCTATGGTATTGAACAGGTAAACAGCTCTCGAGCCATCCCTTGTTCCGGTTTTGGTCCAAAAATAGGCTCCGTTGCCTACATTCATAAATGGATATTCTATCCCGTCCCTTTTACCACAAGGTAATGCTGTAAAACCAGATTCATTTGTAGCAGGTATTTCAAAATATGGATATTTCCAATGAGCTGTAGTTGCCTCTCTTAATTTATAAGTATTGGTCGAATTGATAGTAATGTATAGGTTTTTACATAATGTTTCCCATTCATCAGCACTAGCAACATGCCAACCTAATGGCGCTATATTACGACTATCTGAAGCGGCATGCCAATTGTAGTAGGCTCCCTGAACATTTTTATTTGAAATATTATTTTTAAACCAACAATAAGCACCATATTCAATTTCAAAAAAACCCCATTTATTTGAGTTTTTTTCATTAGGTATCGAATCACCATTGCTGTAATGAGTTACTTTCAGGTTTTCAGCCATCCATGTTTGCGTTCCAATTTTTATAGTTTTGTACACATTACCATCAATATCTGTCACTGAGCCGTACGATAAGTTGGGGTTTAATAGTATGTGATCTGGTGTCTTAAATTTTACCTGATTTCCATACACTGTATCTTCTTTATTTATGCAATAGGCTCTAACATAGTATGTCGAATCACTATTTAAGTTCGTAATATTAGTTGTAAACGAACTTGAACCGATACTATCAGAAGAATGGCTGTCAGAAATTGTTGGATTTTCCTTGAAACTCCAGCACAATCCACGGGCTAAAATAGGCAAACTACCAAAGGAAGTAATAGTGCCACCACCTTTAGCTGAATTAACGGTTACATCGCTAATCTCCTTGGTGGAAATCAATGAATTATTATCTTCAGTTTTTGTACAACTTATTAAGATGGTCGTAAAAAGCATCACATAAAAAAAGGTTCTTGTTTTCATAACATATAAATTAGTTTTAAGTCTATTTTCTTATCGAAGTGGTCTTGCATTTTTAATGCTTGTTGACAAGTTATTTCGGTCACTCTTTCTCTGTCCGTCGTGCCCCAAATAATAATTTTCCGGCTTGGAATAGCATTCCGCTATTTCTTAGCTAAAGCCTGTCCAATCATTGACGGAAGAAAAGATCCTGCTTTCGATACTCTATTTCAATATGGAAAGCAAGAGCTTTCCTTCTAACACGACACAGCAAAGACGTGGCTGTTGCACAACCTATACTCAATAGAGTCTATATAGTTAATACTTAGTAAATTTACTAAACTTGACTGTCATATTATCTGATATTCTGATAGTATAAACTCCTTTCGGAAAACTGCTGACATCAATTTTCTCCATTGCTGATTCTGAAACTTTTGAAGTCATCAACATACCGTTCAAATTGAAAATATATATTTTTGTGTTATTGCTAAGGTTGTTTACATATAAATTATTAGTTACGGGATTGGGATACAGATTGATTGTACTTTTTTCAATATCGCTAACTCCAGTTGTAACATCTTGAGTAACAGTTATGGCTTGTGGGGTAAAACCAGCACCAGAAACTATTAATGACGCTGCTCTGTTTGATGATGTGTTGTTTCTATCTGCATTAAAGCTAACTTTAGAATTCCCTGTTCCACTTATATTATTTGCCAATAACCAGGTTTGATTGGATGAAACAACCCAACTTGTGTTAGAAACAACATCAAATGATATCTGCAGATTTTGATTGTTTATAGTTATAGAAGTGGTTGAAACAGCCAATACAGCAGCCCCTTCATCCTGTGTAATAATAATTGTTTGTGTTTGAACAGAATTGCCCGATACAGTGATCGTGGCAGTTCTTTTAAGTATTGTCGGGTTGTTTTGAGCTGTAAGAGTTATTGTTGAATTATTTGAACCGGTATTGCTACTTAATGATAGCCAGTCCTGATTACAAGTGGCCGTCCAGTTAATATTCGATGCTATTGTCAATATCTGAGTACTGTTGGCATAAGCTCCGATACTTAACGAATTAGACGAAACAACCATTGCAGGCACTTGTCCATCTTGTGTTATTGTTATGATTTGAGAAGTTGCTCCTGCTCCCGAGATTGTTACATTGGCAGTTCTCGTGTTAGTTGTCGGATTTGCCTGAGCAGTAAATGTAACAGTTGTTTGGGTTGAAGTTGTATTCGTAGCACTTGTCGGACTTGCTTTCAACCAGGTTTGGTCACTGCTTGCCGTCCAACTCACATTAGAATATACAGTGACTGATTTTGAGCTGTTAAGCGCGGCTGCAATCGTCAAATTATTGACTGATGTTTCTAACACTACAGCTCCTGCATCCTGAACAACAGTAACCTTTTGTGCTGTGATTCCTGTACCTGTTAGTGTTATTGTAGCCGTTCTTGTTCCAACCGTTGGGTTTGAACTTGCAGTAAGGTTCAGTGTTGCATTTCCTGATCCGGTAGAACTACTGATTGTAAGCCAGCTCTGGTCACAGCTTGCTGTCCAGTTCAGGTTGGCAATAATATTCAACGAGTTGGTACTTCCCGATAAGGCTCCTATGCTCATTGAAGTTTTTGAAGTAGTCAACACAGGTGTTGCTCCATCTTGCGTTACCGTTACAAGTTGTGAATTGCTCCCGCTATCCGTGATGGTCAGTTTAGCGCTTCTCTTTTCGGCTCTTGGATTTGCAGTAGCAGTAGCAGTTAAAGTTGCATTTCCTGTACCCGTTGAGGCGTTTAAAGACAACCAACCTTGATCGGACGACACAGACCAGTTTTTCAAAGTATTTATGCTGAACGATGCTTTGCTGTTTTCGTCAGCAGCAATTGTAAGACTATTGGTTGAAGTAGTCAGAACATTCCAATACATTTTCAAAACAGAAATAGATGTTCCTATCAGAATTTCGGTGGAAGTAGCCTGATTGTTATATAATTTCAAACTTTCCACATCTCCGACATTAGAGCCTAAATACTTACTGACACTGCAATTGGTATCACTTTGATACAGATTTATCTTTCCACCACAACTGTAAATAAAGAAAATTGTACTGTTACTTTTAAATACTCTGACTGCACCTATTGATGTTGTTTCAGGTGTAATGTCACGAATCGTGGTCTCTGTTTTACCATCAATTACCATTATATGTCCGGTTGAAGTGGAAGCAATAATATCCTGAACACCATCATTGTTGTAATCAAATGTATCAAAATTAGTAAAATTTGAATCTGTTGATGTCCAAACAGAATGATCAGAAGAGTTCACAATCTGGAGATTGCCTTTACAAACCAGAATTTCTTTATTTCCATCTCCGTTAATATCAACACTTTTGATTACTGCATTGGTATACGATGATGAAACAGATACGCTCCATTTTATTGACCAATCGCTGGGATTAATTACATAAAGTTTTGAACGGTTTAATGCTATCAACTCTTTCTTTCCATCATTATCAACATCATCAATGGTGAGTGAGTAAAATTCACTCATATTTTCTGTTGAGAAAATATGATTTGATTTAATAGTATGAGTCTTGCCATCAATAATCCAGATTTCTCCGGTATAGGTTTGACCGGCACCGATTACAATTTCATTTTTCCCATCATTATCTATATCACTCACCAATACATCAAATAAACCGGTCCAACAACCATTTAAGAATGTTCCGGAGCATTTCCATTTCAATTTATTGGTTTGAGCATCAATAATAAACAGAATGCCGCTGTCATACCCACTTTCGCTTTCGTACGAAACAGCAACTATTTCCTGTTTTCCATCATCATCAACATCGCCCGATGCCACGGCATACATTGGACCTACAATGTCATCGCTTCTCCATAATAATTTACTGCCTGCAACATTATAAATATACATATAATCCGAACCCGTGGACGTCCATCCGGCTGTCCAGATTAACTCTTTTACTCCGTCATTGTTTACATCGGCATAATTCAGAGCACAAACACCATGTTCAGGATTTGCAACCGACCACATTTTTACGTGTGTAACAGAATTATAACAGAATACGCTTCCCCATTGACCATCGCCGTATAGAATCTCATCAACACCATCGTTATTTACATCGGCCATGCATAATGAATTGATATCCAAATCGGTCTTGATGCTGTATTTTGTTGTTTTAGTATCCACATCATACACATAAATATAATTCCAGGACTGAGCAAAAACAACCTCCTTTTTCGAGTCATTATCTATATCCGATAATTCTACATATCCATCGCTGGAAGTATTATAATTCCATTCGGTAGTTAGGGTTGATCCCAGTAATTTGTAAATATAACCCGATGAAAGTACAATTTCATTTTTGTTTGTATTATCAAGCACACCTACTCTCACATAATTAGCTCCTTTATTAATCGTGTATTTCACAGTCAGCGTTGAAGCATCCAAAATATAGGTGTTTTGCGACCCGGAAATCACTATATCATCCACCGAATCATTATCGGCATCAGCAAATACAATAGAGTTAACACCTTCTTTAACACAGCTTACACTTTTAATTAAATCTCGGGTTGCTCCGTTATATATTTCAATACTACCATTTGATAAACCCAATAAGATTTCATAATTTCCATCATTGTTTAAATCTACAATCTCCAGACAATTTATACTCACGGTGTATTGTGGGCTTGTCCAAACCTGATTCCACACTTTGTCGATAGGGTCATATTTCATTATATACCAGAAATTTCCAACCCCAAAACCCTGATTAGTAGCAGTGCAAATAAGTTCAACACTTCCATCTTTATCTATATCCATAGAATGCATGGAATTTCTTCCGATTGCTGTTCCCATAATTGAATAAAGGTTATCAATTTTGCCATCAAAAGGTGTTTTTGAAATGGTAGTCAAATCATTCGTGGTTAATTGTTTGATTGCTGGAGTTTTTCGGGCTACTTTTTGAGCCTGAAGCTCTGCTTTGGAATAATTAATCTTTTCACCTGTTTCAGTCACAACATTCTTATCGAAAAGGTTTTTGGAAATGTTTTTCGCACTGTACAGACTTATTGAACAGCATAAAAAGATTAAAACAATGAAATAATTAAATTGAAATTTCATGAGAGTTATTTTTGATATTGATAATTTGGTTTTGAGTATAAATTCTATCGTTTTAAAAGACGACTCACTATGTCTCGGTTCGGCGCAGTATGCAGGCTACGTTATACTAAAATAAAAGCTCCGGCTTTTTATGGTATAGTCAATATACAAGGAAGAGCCTTGCTTCTAACACGACAAAGCGAAGACGCTTTGCCGAACTACACTACGCCGATCAGAGGACAATAGTTGCAGAATTCACTTCTGTCAGCTAATGAACGAGAGCGTGTGTTAGACGTTAGGTGTAGGTTTTGATAAGTTTGCGTTTCATTTTTTAGTTCGAACTTATTTGGCTGTTGAGATTTTCAAGTTTCGCCTATGGGAGCATCTTTTTTTCACGTGAAGCGTGTTTCTTTTTAATTGGTTCGGTTATTTCGTACGTCATTTTCTTAAATTCCCTGAGTCCAATTGAATAAATCATGTAAGGCCACATTTCATTACCCAAAACACCTGGAAATGTCCCTACATTTGAAGTTGATTCATATACTCCGTTTTCCTTTCTTTGAATTTCAGAAGTGTATTTCAACATGTACTTTGTGTAGTTTTTCATTAAAAGAAGTACTTTCATGTTCTCTTTCTCTTCAGCTTCATTATTACCTTCAGTTCCTAAGCAAAAGTAGAATGTAATTGTACTGTCATTTCCTGTTTTATTGAATAAATCATCATGTTTATAAGTGTCAACAGTTTTCTCAAACTTTTCAAATTCAATAATAGAGTAATTAAAATTTATTGAGTCGATTGGTGTCAACTTTATAGTAAACTTAGTCCCAATCGGAAAAGAAAATCCGCTAGCAGAAATTGTTGGGAGTTCTTGTGCTTTAAATGAAAAGCAAATCATTGTCAATAAAATTAATACAAGTGCTTTTTTCATATTTTTCTATTTTAAATTGGTATATATTTGCTCTAATTTTATTTGTTTACACTAAAGACTAAGCCTATGGTCATTTGTCCGTCAGCTGATAGACAAAGTGAATTGAAAATCAGCGAAGCTAATGTGGGAGTGAAACTGCCGGAATGCACGTCAGCCAGCCAATGAACATAGCGTGTGTTAGGGGCTAGGCGTTTTTCTTTTTAGTTGTTGATCATTTTTCATTTGTTCGTATTTCTCGTGTTTTCGTTTGTCAACCCACAGAAATATTGCTCCAATCAATATGAGGCTACCAGGAATACTTAATATTTCAATCATTAATATCAAAGTGTCTATTAGAACATCATCTACGATTGTTTCAGGAGCGATATCATAAAAACATATATTAATTTCTGGATTTGTGTTTGAGTATTTTACTGGAATTTTATCCCCAATATCTCCATCATATGATCCATAAGTTTCTCCTTCATAAACTCTGTCATTTACTGTAAATTTGTAAGTTGCGAAATTTACCGCCACATGAAGTCCAGTCGCTCTATTAATAACCTTAGCATAAGTAGTCGTTGAGTTATTTTCTACAGTCTTACGAATAGTGTTGTGTTTGTTTACTAAATAATAACCTTGAATCAAAATTAGAGTCGTTATTACAGCTATTCCTATTGCAACTTTTATCAATAGTTTTTTGACATTTAATTTCTTTTTGTTGCGATACTTCTGTCTTTGATTTATGCTGTTTCTTTTTCTATGTGTCATTAATTCGTTTAGGGTTGTTTTTATACTTTATTCAGTTGTCAAGTCACTGTATTTGTTTTTTTACGCTTGCTGCTAACTTGTACATATGCGAACTTTAATTACGCATATTTCCACTTTAGACGAAGCATTTATCCTTTTTTTTATTAAAACTAAGCCCCAAAGGTATAAACAAATTTTCGCATTAACAACGTGCCGTTTAATTAATTTTTAAAATAGTTGTTTATTCATACAAGTGGGGAATAAGCTGGTAGTTACAATGCTAACTCCTGTCTTGCTGACCACGCATTTCCGATGCCAGTGGTGAGGTATACCAGCATGACGAGGATTTCTCCAGCGGCTAAGACCGACTTGGGAAAAGACGCTAAGAAAAATACAAAAGACCTGAAACCGGCTCCGGAAGAAAAAAAAGAAGTTCCGCCCACCACTGCTAAGAAAAAGAATAGCAAAAAGAAAGCGAAGAAATAATCTGGAGCCAACAACTACAAGAAAGAGTGCATTGCAAAGTGGCACTCTTTCTTCTTTTTATGGTGTATCATTGGGAGAAGTCGCTTCACTATGAATATCAGATCGAGAAAAACCACCCTCCAATGCTACATGAAAGAAAGTAAATGCGTCATAACTTAATTACACTACGATAAGACTTAATTTTTGTATATAAAAACAAGAATTCAGATGCGTTCTGACAGTTATCCAATGCGTTCTGACAAAGTGCAAGTGCTCTCTGACAACTTTCAAAGCCTTCTGACTCTAAAATTTTATGAGTTTGCACTGTTTCCTTAACGTCCGGAAAGAAAGCTGCTGCTCTATGACTAAAAGCAGGTGCTCTCTGAAAGAAATCAACTGCTCTCTGACTTGTAGCAACTACGTTCTGACAAAGTTCCAATGCCTTCTGACAAAGTGCAAATACGTCCTGACTGAATTGCACAGCGTTCTGACAAAGTGTAGGTGTCTTCTGACGCCGTAAAGGATTGTATATGTGTCAAACATTATTATTCGATAAAAAACAACTAATGTCATGAGTTCTACTATTGACATTATGAGCTCCCGATGTATACTTTTAACGCCACCGATGTTTGTAGTAAGATCCACCAGATTCGGGAAGCAACTTGTGGCTTGTACTTGCTTTTTTGCAGGTATTGAAATTATCCGTTTCGCCGGCTAGCGGATGAAACAGATATTTCACAGACAGACTTGTTAGTGGAATTTTTGTATTTCGCAGTTGCAGTATGCTCCGGTCACAATCATTTGCGTT
>Ga0302165_10000873_pt1 | contig 10691 bp, 7 predicted proteins | sample I_Fen_E3_2_FD_193499 | JGI IMG/M metagenome (GOLD analysis project Ga0302165, IMG submission 193499) | Peat permafrost microbial communities from Stordalen Mire near Abisko, Sweden - I_Fen_E3_2 | ecosystem: Environmental > Terrestrial > Soil > Wetlands > Permafrost | place: Sweden: Abisko... | reverse complement strand
GTAGGCGGAGCTGGTAACAATGCAGTTAACCGAATGATAGATGAAAATATAAGTGGTGTTGAGTTTATTGGAATCAACACAGATAGACAAGCATTGCAATTATGCAAGGCACCTACAACCTTACAGATTGGCGAGAAGCTCACGAAAGGTCTTGGAGCCGGTGCTCAACCAGACGTTGGTGAGAAAGCTGCTGAAGAGAATATAGATGAACTTACGCAGGCTATTAAGGGAGCGGATATGGTGTTCGTTACTTGTGGTATGGGCGGTGGAACTGGAACTGGGGCTGCACCTGTAGTTGCTAAGATTTCAAAAGACCTTGGTATTCTTACAGTTGGCGTTGTAACTAAGCCATTTAAGTTTGAAGCTAGAACTCGTATGTCTAATGCAGTTGCTGGTATTGAAAGATTAAAAGAGAGTGTGGATACTCTTATTGTTATTCCGAATGATAAGTTATTAGAAATTGTAGATAGAAGAACAACAATGCCGGATGCACTTAAAAAGGCAGATGAAGTATTGCAGCAAGGCGTGCAGGGCATTACAGATTTGATTAATGTACCAGGACTTATTAACCTTGATTTTGCAGATATTAAGACTGTAATGATGAACAAAGGTGTTGCTCATATCGGTATAGGTACAACAACCGGCGATGATAAAGCAATCGAAGCGGTTAAGAAAGCGGTTACTAGCCCACTTCTTGAGACAACAATTCAAGGCGCAACTCATGTTATTATCAATATTTCTGGTGATATCAGTCTCATGGAAGCGAATGAAGCAGCAAGCTATGTTCAAGAGCTCGCAGGAGAAGATGCTAATATTATATTTGGCGCTATGTATGATGAAGAATGTGTAGATACCTGTACAATCACAGTAATTGCAACCGGGCTTGAAGATAAGAACACTCAAGTAAACAGTGCAATGGCAGGATTTAGCCAGAAGATACAACAACCATTTAAACCATCTGTTAAGCCTGAATACACATATAATCAGCAAGCAGGACAAGCTAATTCACATTATTCATCAGCACCACTTCCTGGGTTATCACAACCATTGCCTCTTCACAGTAATGTCGAAGAAAAGGGAATTAAGATTCCTACATTTCTCCAGAAAAATAAGAGATAATTAATAATTAATATTGAAGTTATAGGAGCATCTAGTTAAACTAGATGCTCTTTTTATTTGTTTATAATATATTTTGTAGAAACTTGTCTTTATAAAAAATTAAAACAACTACTGATTTTGACAAAATATTCACTACCAAATTCGTATAATGAACTTATTCAAATCGAAGGAGGTGAAGTTAGAATTGTAATATATTTGGATGTATTGTTTTTGGTAAATTTGTTTATGGATAGCCTCATATTAATCCTAGTTAGTAAGTTTCTAAAGTATACTGCCACTTATTTTAGAATAATAGCTGCCGCCACTTTAGGTGCGATTTGGGCTTGCATTGCAATAGCCATACCAATACACTATATATTTTTAAGAAATATATGTACATATATTCTTATCAGCTTCGTAATGATAAGGATATGTGCAAAGAAGTGTGATTTAAAAGATATGATTAAAGGTGTAGTAACTTTGTATCTAGTAACATTCACGGTTGGAGGAATGTGCCACATGATATATTACTATACAAACGCTGGATATTACATAAATACGGTTATATTAAATGACAAATTGCTAGTTGCAGCAATCGTAATGGCTGGAATCCTTTTGATGGCTATATCACGATATTTAGATCAATTTATAGCATATAATTCAAAAGTGTACAATGTTATATTGAAAGTTGGAGAAAAGCAAATTTGCATTAAAGGAATTTTGGATACGGGAAATGTATTACAAGATCCTTATTTCCACAAACCAGTAAATGTTATTGAATACCAAGCATTTGAGAATATCTTTAATAATATAGAAGATTGCACGAAGGTAAAATATCATATGATCCCATTTCGTTCATTGGGGTGTAGCGAAGGTTGTATAGAGGTGATTATGGTGGATGTTATGTACATATACAGAAACGAAAAGACAATTACTAAAAAAGAAGCTTTGGTTGGCTTATATAAACAGAAATTATCTTCAGATAATGCTTATCAGATGCTTTTGAATAGTGAATGTTTTAGGTAAAAATCAATACTTATATGGAGAAAGGGAAATGCTATGATTATTAAAGTTTCTGTGCCAAATTATTTTCAGTTTAAGGTGATGCCTACAATTAAGAATATGATGATGTTAAAACAAGGGGATGTCCATTATATTGGTGGAGCAGATGTGCTTCCCGCACCACTTGAACCAAAAGAGGAGGCAATGGTAATTGCAGATTTAGGGGGCGAGCTAGATGAACAGGCAAAATCAGTTTTGATTGAGCATAATCTAAGACTCGTGGTATATATAGCGAAAAGATTTGATAATACAGGTGTAGGTGTAGAGGATTTGATTTCTATTGGTACAATTGGTCTTATAAAAGCGATAAATTCTTATAATCCGGATAAGAATATTAAGCTTGCAACATATGCATCGAGATGCATTGAAAATGAGATCCTTATGTATCTTAGAAGAAATAATAAAACAAAGGCAGAAGTATCAATAGATGAACCTTTAAATGTAGATTGGGACGGAAATGAACTTTTACTTTCTGATATTCTTGGAACTGATGAAGATATCATATATAAGGATATTGAAAATGAAGTGGAAAGAAAGCTACTAAAAAAGGCAATTGATAAACTGACAGAAAGAGAAAGAATCATCGTTGATCTAAGATATGGTCTTAGTTCGACAGATGGAACAGAGATGACACAGAAAGAAGTCGCTGATTTTCTGGGCATTTCACAGTCTTACATATCAAGACTTGAAAAAAAGATAATAAAGAGACTTAAGAAGGAAATCGTAAAGTTTCAGTAAATAAAACAAAAAAGATATTGCATTTTACTTTAGAATGTGATAATATTCCTTAAAGGAAAGACAATTGTACGTAGTGGAAAGACTGGTCCGCTTAATTGTCTTTGTGAAACAATAAGGAGAAATGAAATGAGCGATAAATTAAGAGTAGGTATCCTTGGCGGTACTGGTATGGTAGGACAAAGATTTATAACATTACTTGAAAATCATCCATGGTTTGAGGTTGTATTGGTAGCAGCAAGTGGACGTTCTGCAGGACGTACATATGAAGAGGCTGTTAATGGACGTTGGAAAATGTCAATGCCAATGCCTGAAGCTGTTAAAAAATTAGTGGTTTTAGATATTAATGAAGTAGAAAAGATTGCAGAGCAAGTAGATTTCGTATTCTGTGCAGTTAACATGCCTAAAGATGAGATTAAAGCAATCGAAGAAAAGTATGCAAAGGCTGAAGTTCCAGTTGTATCGAACAACAGTGCTAACCGTTGGACACCAGATGTTCCTATGGTAGTGCCTGAGATCAATCCAGAGCATTTAGAAGTGATTGAAGACCAGAAGAAACGTCTTGGAACAAAAAGAGGATTTATAGTAGTAAAACCGAATTGCTCAATCCAAAGCTATACACCAGCGCTGAGTGCGTTGAAAGAGTTTGGTCCTAAGCTTGTAGTTGTCACAACATATCAAGCAATCTCAGGAGCCGGTAAGACATTTAAAGAATGGCCAGAAATGATTGAAAATATCATTCCTTATATTGGTGGAGAAGAAGAAAAGAGCGAAAAAGAGCCATTAAGACTTTGGGGAAAAGTTGAAAATGGTCAAATCGTTCAAGCAACAGAACCTGTAATCACATGCCAGTGTATCCGTGTACCTGTACTTGACGGACATACAGCAGCAGTATTTGTTAATTTCGATAAGAAGCCAACGAAGGAACAAATCATCAAAGCATGGACAGAATTTAAAGGCCTTCCACAAGAACTTGAACTTCCAAGTGCACCAAAACATTTCATCCAGTACCTTGAAGATGATAATCGTCCACAGGTTAAACTTGATGTTAACTATGAAAATGGAATGGGCGTATCAATTGGTCGCTTAAGAGAAGACAATGTATTTGACTACAAATTTGTTGGACTTTCACATAATACAATACGTGGAGCAGCAGGTGGTGCAGTATTAATTGCAGAACTCCTTAAGGCACAGGGGTATATTACAGCAAAGTAAAAATAATAATTAAATATATAATATTTATAAAATTAAGACAGCAGTGGCATAACTTTGAAAGGTTTGCTAGTGCTGTCTTTTGATATGTTTGGAATTCTCAACCATCGATTTCTGCATTTAACCATCGATTTCTGCAATAGTAATTGACAATATTATAATAGAATTATATTATATTTACGTAAATATTAGAAATAGCTTCTTGAAATTGCGCCGGTAGGTGTGAATGGGGTTTCAAGAAAAGGTAAATATTGGAATGCAATATATTAAAAAAATCTAATAGCGAGGGGAATGAGTATGGAAAAGATCACTAAAAAATATATTATAGTACTGTACTTGATATTTATAGCAGTAACACTTTCAGCATGTACAAGTACTTCTAAAAAGGTTACTGCTACGGATGTAAAATGGGATATAAGTGGTAATGTGGGGGATAAATGGAAACAAGGACAGTATCAATTTAAAGCGTTGACTGAGTCAGAAAATGGATATTACTATGTAAATAGTGGCGGTTTAGGAAATCTCAATATTCTTTATTTTTTTGATAAGTTAACAGGAAAAAGCGCAGTAGTATGTGATCAAGCAAACTGTAAACATAATGATGAAAAATGTCCTGCATATTTGCCACCAACATTAACTGGACTTTGCTATTACAGTGGATACATCTATTATTTATCCAAAGATGAGAGTCAGTCCACTGTGCTTAATAAAATGGATTATGACGGACATAATAAAAAGGTTATCATGACATTATTTAATATAAATGAAGCGTATACGGCAAGTTTACTAACATTTCATCGCGATAATCTTTTCTATACAGTGATTGGGCAAAATAATGAAAATGTAAAATTATATAGAATTGATATGGAAAAAAATGAAAAGCAACTTTTGGTAGATGTATCTGGAAACGTTTATATTACTGAATTAAAATGCCTTGATAATAATATTTATTATAATTTGACTTTAAAAGCTGGTGATGGAACGATGACATCAACAATATATCAGTATAATATTGAGACCGGGAATACAACAAAGTTAATTGATGGGGAATACTGCAACTCATATACAGTTACAAAAGATTATATCTATTATGCAACAAATCATAATGTAAACAAATATGAAATAAAATCAGGAATTTCTTCAACTTTATTGGATGATGTGAAATGGGGACAGTTATCAAATGATGGAATGCATTTGTACATTGATGTTGATAAGAATAGCAAAGGCGAAGACATTCCAAGAAATATTTTTGTATATGATTGGGATGATAATGTAATTGATAGTATACAAGTGTGGCAAAGCATGTCAAAGTTAATATGTCTTTTTGGAGATACGGACTACCTTTTTCTAAAAGATGTAATAGCAAATGAAATATATTATTTCGATAAAACCAAGATTGGAACAAGTGACCATGATTGGTTAAAAGCGGAAGTGATTAAATAGAGCTGTACTATATTACTTTAGGGGAGTAAAAAATGGAGATAAAACGAGTTCTATGTAGCAAAAAAACAGTATTCATTATGGCGATATTTCTTATCGTAACAGTCTGGTTTTTTATAAAGGAACAGACTGGTGACTCACAATATTTTAATCAGCTCAATGAATTTAGAAATGAGGAAATGGCAAAATGTCAAAATCTCGAACCAGATAAAACCGTAGAATATCTCAAACAGCAGGCCAGTTATTATGATGCAATGTCTGACCTTGCGGCTATGCCAACGCTGATTGAAACAAAACAGTATCAACAGTATGCGCAGCAGTATGAAGCTGTAAAGGATGAATTAAATCCGGAAGACATTGACCGTAAGAAGGCAATCATAAGTGAGATACTGACTGCGGCCGAACATGTATCGACATATGAAGAAAGTATAGCAAACATTAAAGAGAAGGCAGTTAAAATGGTGCAAATAAGCATATTTGCCAAGAAAGATTCTTTTGCTTACAAAGAAATACAAAAGGCAGTCAAAGACTACAAGCCATTGGAAGGCATTTTAGTAAATATGGGAAATGACAAGGTGATCACAAGTGTTGTTGATTTTCAGTTGATACATTACATATTATTTGCATTTGCAATTGTTATTATTTCACAATTCCTTGAAGACCGTAAATTGGGATTATGGTCAATGGTTCATTCAGAAAAAAAGGGGCGATTTGTGTTGGCACTAAAAAGAGTGGCAATCCTTTTTGGGGGAGTGGTTGCAATCACAGTTTTGTTTTATGGAGTTATCTTTGCGATATCGTGTAAGATGTATGGAGTGCCTTCTTTTTCAAGAATGATTCAGTCAATACCGGAATTTGGCGATTTTGTTATACCACTGAATATTGGAGGATTTATCGTAGTATTTATCTTAACCAAAATATTTGCATTATTTCTGACAGCACTTATCATATGGTTTATCATGTCAGTTATTCAAAGCAGGAATGTTGCATTATTAGTACTTGCCCTAATGTTTGCTACAGAATATGGATGCTTCCAGTTTATAGCCCCACAGAGTAATTTGAATATATTCAAATACGCTAATATTTTCTATTATATTAATCCAAGTGATATGTTTACTTATTATAGAAATTTACGCTTTATTAAACTACTAATTGGAAGACTCGAATTAATGTATGTAGGAATGATTGTTTTGACTATAGTTTTTATTGTTATATGTATCGCAACAAATGGTAGGAAACGTCCGGTTAAAACACCAGGAAAAATCGAAAAAATGTTAGATAGATGTATTGTTACAATCCAGAGACCATTTGAACTTCTTCCTGCATGGATGGTGGAATTCCATAAATCATTCATATGGCAAAAGGGAATTTTGATTATAGCAGTATTTGTATATATGGCGTTTTCAGGAATTAAGGATATTGGATATACATACAAGCAGTCTGATTCTTATTTGAAAAGCTTTTACAGTTCCTATAGCGGAGTGGTAACACAGGAAACGATTGATTATGTGAATGCAATTCAGGCGGATTGTGATAATGCCCAGTCATCATATAAAGAAGCGCAAGACCAATATTCAAAAGGCTTGATTAGCAATAGCCAACTAGATAAAATAAAAAATATAAATGATACTTATGCTTCCAAACGAACACAAGTTTTAGCTATGAACAAAAATATAACATATGTACAAAATCTGAATTCAAAAGGCTATGATGCACATATTATAGATGATACAAGTTATAGAGAACTATTTGGTAAGACTAATTATTCGGTAGATAATCTGATTAGCATTAAAATTATTTTCCTTTTGGTATTGTTACTATCTGGGATATTTGCATTTGAAAAAAAGTCAAACACAGTAAATTTTCTTAGGTCGTTAAAGAAAGGTAGAAAAAGTATCTTTAGAATGAAGATGGTGGTTACAATTGTTGTCACTGTTGGACTATGGGCACTGTATTATGGAATTCAGCTCTATCAATTTTACAACAACTATGGATTTGCTTATTTGTCGGCTCCTCTAAAAAGTATTAAAATTATGGAAAATGTACCACTTAATTGCAGCATAGGAGCTTTTTTAATCATTCTATATATGACAAGATTTGTGATGTTGATATGTGTAGCGTGGATTGTTATGATGATTTCTTCTATTGTGAGTATGGAAATTTCTCTGATTGCGTCATTTGCTGTATGCCTTATGCCATCCGTTATGATATATGTAGGAATTGATTTATTTAAGAACCTGTCAGTTGCAATGCCTATCAATTTTATAGAGAATTTCATAAATGCAAAGGGATATGCATTTTTGATACCAATTATTCTAATGCTTATATTTGGAATCGCTAGTTTTGTGGTTTCATATAAGAAATGGTGTAGTTATGCAGAAATCAAAGTTGCTGGGAAAAAGTTTTTTATGAAGAGGGAGAAGTAATAACATGGAGCTTAAAATTGAGAATGTAACAAAACAATATGGCACTGTGATGGCGCTTGATGATTTTAGCGTAACATTAAATGCGGGTGTATATGGTTTCCTAGGAGCAAACGGGGCGGGGAAGAGTACACTTATGAATCTTATTACGGATAATGTAAAAAGAGACAGTGGAAAGATTTTATATGATGGTAAAGATATTTTGGAGCTTGGTTCAGATTTTAGAAAAATTCTTGGCTACATGCCTCAGCAACAAGGCTTTTATGAGCAGATGTCGGCAAGAGGATTCTTGTTATACATTGCATCATTAAAAGGTATAAAAAGAAAAACGGCAAAATCAGAAACAAAGAGACTACTTAAAGTAGTCAATTTATCTGAGCACGCACATAAGAAACTGGGTGGATTCTCGGGAGGAATGAAACAAAGACTGCTCCTTGCAGCTACATTGCTTGGTGATCCCAAGGTATTGATACTTGATGAACCAACTGCAGGACTTGATCCAAAGGAAAGAGTAAACCTTAGAACCTTCATCTCAGAGCTTTCAAAGGATAAAATTATCGTTTTTGTTACGCACGTAGTTAGTGACGTTGAAACTATCGCCAATGAAATTATTATTGTGAAAGAGGGCCGCCTGATGACTATGGGAACACCATTTGATTTAATTGATGAAGTGGCAGATAAATCAGGTGATGAAGACATGAATCTGGAAAAGGTGTACATGTACTATTTTCGGTAAAATAATTATTCCTTTCGAGCGTTCCTATATTTTACAATCAAATACATAACTGTATATAAGGCCACCATCACAATCCCTGCAAAAAATCCATAAACTTGCCCAGGAATTAAAGGCATACTCAAAATGACTACAATCAAACTTACTAATACAAATAGTGATGAATAAGGAAAACCACGTACCTTACAGTTACCTTCGGGACATCCGTGTTTCCTGCGAAATTTTATATGAGATGCAACAATTACAATATAGGTAAATAGAACAGAAAAGCCACCAGCACTAACCAAGAATAGATAAACCCTTGGAAATTGGAGCCCAAACCATAGTCCTATAATCATGCCCAAACCAGAAACTAAGATTCCTCGATAAGGGATATCTTTATTATCTTTTAACCAATATGGAGCTTGCCCGGCCTCTGCGAGTGAGCGCATCATTCTTCCGAGACCAAACATAGCGGCAAGCATCGTAGAAAGAATTGCAGTAATTAGGACAATATTAATCGCAAATCCAGCCCAGGTTATGTTAAATCGATCCAATGCAGCAACCATTGGACTTGTGTTTTCATCGAGAATTGATGTAGGAATGAGAGGAAGCAGTACCGCAATACATATAATATACAATCCTACCAAACAAAGTACAGTATAATTGATTGCTTTCGGAACCGTTTCCTTTGGATTTTTCGCTTCGGAAGAAGCTAATCCAATAATTTCAAAACCTGCATAGGCGAACATAACAAGGAGCATACTTCCTGCAATTCCTTTGATACCACCTGGAAATAAAGGCTCTTTTGCTAATTCACCTGCACCTACGGATGGATTCCCTGGAATAAAACCAAAGATTAACAGAAGTGCAATTATAATAAATGCTACAATAGCCAATAGTTTAATTATGGCAAGCCCACTTTCTAAGTTGCTAAGTAGATCAGCGCCTAATAAGTTTAGTAGTGTGACACAAATGATAATGATACTCCCTAAGAATGCTATTTTCATATTTGGAATCCATTGACGCATTAATATGGATACTGCAGTAGCTTCACTAGACATTCCAAGGACCATGCCACTCCAATAAACCCATCCAACAACGAAACCCGTTCCCGCTCCATAAGCTTCTGTTGCAAAGGTTCGAAATGAACCAGAAGTTGGATTTGACACCGTCATCTCCGAAAGTGCAAACAGTATAAAGTAGACCAAGACTCCACCCAAAACAAATGATATTAAAATCGAAGGCCCAGCCGCTTCAATTGCAACTGCTGACCCCAGAAAAAAAGATCCTCCAATCACAGTCCCCAACGCCATCATAGTAAGTTGCCAAGCCGACAACCCCTTTTCCTTCTGCCTCACACCATCCCTTTTATTCTCCATAATATGATTTTCCTTATCCTTTACACTTTTTTAATCGTAATCATATTATTCTTCTGATTAAAAATTTTATACATATTCAGTTCTTCTTGTCTTAGCTCAACTGTTTTAATACACTTTATGTTAATTTATTTTTGATTTGATTTTAATTTATTTTTGCGTTTGCTTATATACTTTTTTCTTGTACTCTTTTTTTGTTTCTTTCCTCTTTTTACTTGCTTTGTTTTGTTCTTGTCCTTGCTTTTTCTTCTTACGCCCCTCAGCCAAAAGTCTCCGTAACCTAAAATCATCCTATTGGCTTTGCAAAATCATTTGACGGTATGCAAAAGTTACTTATGCGTTCGTTCTGTGCGTTAAGAGAAAAAGTTCGTTGTTTGACGAACGAAGTGAGGAGTTACGAAGTTTTTTTCTTAGCCCTTAGCACAAAACGAATACATTAGTAACTTGCATACAAGGAGATGATTTAGCATAGCCAATGGAATGATTTTAGGTTCAACAACTTTCTTAGTAACTTGCATACAAGGAGATGATTTTACAAAGCCAATGGAATGATTTTAGGTTCATATAACTCTTTTAACAATCTTCATGTACATAGAAAACAATCCAAGTCCACCGCAAAATCCAGTGATT
>Ga0302165_10000872_pt1 | contig 10696 bp, 8 predicted proteins | sample I_Fen_E3_2_FD_193499 | JGI IMG/M metagenome (GOLD analysis project Ga0302165, IMG submission 193499) | Peat permafrost microbial communities from Stordalen Mire near Abisko, Sweden - I_Fen_E3_2 | ecosystem: Environmental > Terrestrial > Soil > Wetlands > Permafrost | place: Sweden: Abisko... | reverse complement strand
ATGAAAGGATTATGGACTGAATATATCATTTACACTAAAAGGACTCAAATAATTGACATTGAGAAAGAGGAAATAATACAAACAACAGAAAAAAACGAAGCTACAAACCCCTAACACCCCTAATTTGTCCAAGTTTGCACTCTGTGACTAGTTCAAGTTTAGCGAAGCGTAACTTGGCCTATGCAGCGCACAGGAGCTAAGGTGTTTTGTGTCTTGTTTTGAAAAAACAATCTATTCTTATTTTTTTGCTCTAACGAGCAACACACCGATTACAAATCGGCGCGAGCGTGGGGTTTTTAGAAGACAGTTTGGCAAAAAGCGAAAAATAGAAAGTATTTTATTTCGTGATAAAAATTTGATATATAGCAATGAGAAATTTTCTTTTTAGATTCATCTTGATTTATGGGTGTATAGTGGGTAATGTTACCATGGCAAATAGTACAGAAAAGAGTATGAGTATGACTACGCAAGAATCTAAGGTAACTATTCGCTTGGCTGGTTCTGGGACTGCAATCATTGATTGGGGAGATGGAATAGAAAGTGTAACACGAGAACTTTCTACCGATTTAGAACTTCGAACTGATTTTAATGATTATACTCATACTTATTCCGACACATCTTACCATACAATAATTATACGCGGACAAATCATCACGCACTTTGATTGCGTTCTAAATCAATTAACAAATTTGGACGTAAGTAAAAATGACGTTCTAACAAATTTGGAATGTAGTGGAAACAAATTACAAAACTTGGATATAAGTAAGAATACTGTACTAACTCACTTGAGTTGTAGCTCTAATCAGTTAACAAATTTGGACGTAAGTAATAATGTCGCACTGAAACAATTAAATTGTTACTCTAACCAATTAATAAATTTAGATGTAAGTAAGAATATCGCGCTGACATATTTGGGTTGCTCTTTTAATAAATTAACAAGTTTGGACTTAAGCAACAATGTCGTGCTTACATACTTACATTGCAGCTCAAATAAATTAACAAATCTAAATATAAGTAAGAATAAAAAACTTGCATATTTAGAATGCAGTCTCAATCCATTATCGAATTTGGATGTTAGTTGGAATATTGAACTAACAAAATTGAGTTGCAATTTTAATCAATTAAAGAGTTTAGATGTTAGTAAAAATACTTCACTAACAGATTTGGATTGTGGAGGTAATCAATTAATGGAATTAGTTGTAAGAAACAATAAATTATTAACAAGATTGATTTGCTGGGATAATCAATTAACTGAATTGGACGTGAGAGAAAACACTATGTTACGACAATTATCTTGCTCAGATAATCAATTATCAAAATTAGACGCGGAAAAAAATATAGTACTGAAAGAATTGTGCTGTGGAAAAAATCGCTTGAGAAACTTGAAGATAAATAGAAATAACGTACTGTCGCAGTTGCTATGTGAAAATAACGAATTGTCAGTCTCTGTGTTAAACACCTTATTTATATCGTTAAATGACAATAAACAATCTTTCAAAGCAGTGTCAATATTCAATAATCCCGGTACATTCGGTTGTGACCATAGGATTGCAACAAGCAAAGGATGGAAAGTATTCGCATCAGTTTAAAAATGTGTGATTATTATGTAAGTCATCTACCGAAATATAAAAAACCCCGCTGGCGCGGTTCTGTGAACCGTGACAAAACAAAGGGAAACTTGTCTGAACCTGGATTCAGCAGATGAATAAGATAAAGACAGAGGGGCACATTTGTCTGAATCAGAATTCTCAGAATTTTAGAATTTACAGAATAAGAAAAATATAAATCTATTGTCTATGGAAAAAGACAAGTTGACATTTGACATAATAGGGTGTGCTATGAAAGTGCATAACACACTAGGCAATGGTTTTCAGGAAGTAATTTATCAGCGCTGTTTGGCTATTGAATTGCAGCGTGCCGGATTGGATTTTGGAAGAGAAGTAGAACAACCCATTTATTACGAAGGCATACAGGTTGGCACACGCAGAGCTGACTTTGTGGTGGAAAATAAAGTGATTGTAGAATTAAAAGCATTGACGAATCTGGAAGATGTTCATTTAGCGCAAGCAAAAAATTATGTTGTGGCGTATAGATTTGAAAAAGGATTGTTGATAAACTTTGGTGCTAAAAGCTTACAGTATAAATTAATCTTTAATCCCTGTCTTAATTCTGAAAATTCTAAAATTCTGTGAATTCTGATTCAGACAGGATAGCAGCAAATGTAGTTGTAGTTGAACAAGCTAAGGTATTTTGAGTCTCGTTTTGAAAAAACAATCTATTCTTATTTTTTTTCTCTAACGAGCAACACACCGATTACAAATCGGCGCGAGCGTGGGCAGACTCTCGTTAGGCGTAAGTGTAAAAAAACAAGAATTCACATATTACTGACTACTATCCTAATTCCGACTATTTGTTATAGGATCTACTATTTTTTAATCAAACAATATTCAATGCAATGAAGAAATTACTAATCTATAAAATCTCCGTAATGTTCTATATATTGTGTATTATTCCGAATACAATACATGCTACTGAATCCGAAAAACAAGATTCAATTAAATATATAAAAACAGGGGATGGAGTGACCGTTAAAACAAAACACACTCTCCAACAGGGATTTGTCAATTCGTTTGAGCAACTGCTGGCAGGAAAAATAGCGGGCGTACAGGTTATTGGCAACAGTGGTTCTCCTACATCTGGTAACACAATTCTTATACGGGGTGGTGGATCTACTTTTGGGGACAATAAACCACTAATTATTCTTGATGGAATGCCTTTGGACACGAAAAGTATTTGTGGTAATCTTTATAATTTCAACAGTCTGATAAACCCTAACGATGTAGAGTCCATATCCATATTGAGAGATGCTGCTGAAACATCAATATACGGACCTTCGGCTTCGAATGGTGTTATACTGATTACAACAAAAAAACCTGAAAATGGAAAACTGAAAATTAATTTCGTGACTACAAATGCCATTCAGACTCCGACTGCAGCTTCACAGACATTAACTAGTAACCAGTTCCGGGATGTAATAAATAATCAAGGTACTACCTTGCAGAAAAATTTAGTAGGATTGCAATCAACCGATTGGAACAAAACAATTTTTCAAACAGCACCAGCTACCGACAATTATCTCAGTGTATCGGGCGAGCCAATTAAAAATATTCCATTTACGGCCTCCGTTGGTTATCTTAACCAAGATGGAACGCTGAAGACAGACAATACGAACCGACTCACCACCAATCTGAATATCCGACCAAGTTTTTTCAACAATTACCTGCAACTGGGTATACAAGTAATGGGGTCTGTCAACAATAACCGATTTGCAAATACAAATGCCATATACCATGCCCAACGCTTTAACCCTACCTATGCGGTATTCAGTGATCAATCTATTTACGGTGGATTTACCGAATACCCTGTACTTGAGGGATCAGTTCCTTCAAATATCATTAATCCGCTCGGAATTCTAAATCAGAATAAATACACAAGCCAGGTAAATAGGCTTATAACAAATTTTAGCATCCAATACCGCCTACATTTTTTTCCTGATTTATCTATAAAACTGCAATCCGGATCAGATCAGGCAAATGGAAAAGGTTTAAATACCCTGTCGGCGAACTCGATATGGCGGGCTAATCGGGCTACCGATGATATTGAAACTTATTATCAGAATAGCAGTAGAAATTATTTCAATGCTTCATTGGAATATAAGAAACGAATTACAGGTCTGAATTGCGACATCGATGCCCTTATCGGATACGAAAGCATATCTAGCAAAGATTCTATACATTATGAATCTATTTATCAGATCAAAAATGAAAACCCTAATACCAATACCACCATGTTTTGGAGCGAAGCTCCACCCGAAGTTGGATCTTACGGTAAAGTCTTGTTTAATTTCGACTCTCATTATTGGTTAACAACTTCCATCAGGCATCAGTCAAACCCAATATTTTCCACAGAGAATCGTTGGGTCTTGCTTCCAAGCTATTCTATCGGCTGGAATTTATTAGGGAATAAAGCATTGAGATCGGAAAAAGCCATTTCTTATTTAAAGGTTATTGCCAATTATGGTGTTACTGCCGATGATGTTTTGTATAATACTGCTTATAATCAGCTTGCAACTACAAACTTTAAGCAATACACACTTAACAAAATTAATGGTTATAATCCTGATTTGAATTGGGCTACAACAAAAATGTATAATATAGAATTGAACTTTGGTTTTTTGGGCAATGTGATTGATGGCACTATTGATTTTTACACAAGTAGAACAAACAATTTACTTAACGTTATACAGACAATCAATTACGGACAGGGAAATTCATCTTACGCTGCGAATGTAGGTACCAGCCAAAAGCAGGGACTTGAACTATCGCTTAGGGCAAGACCATTGATGACCGCCAATGTTGAGTGGACAGTAAATATGAATTTTGATTGTAGAAAATCAAAACTAGTGGACTTCGGAAATACAGGACTAACTTCATTGTTTCAATACGACCAATGGAATACTCCGTTTAAAATTACTTCTACTGGATATGAACCCGGAATGTTTTATGTATACCAACAAATTTACGATAATAAGGGAAAACCTATCGAAGGATTGTATGTAGACCAAAATACAGATGGGAAGATAGATGTAAATGATAGAATACGGTATCATTCAGCAAATCCCCAACTGCTTTTGAACTTTGGCACTGACTTCAATTATAAAAAATGGACTGCCGGTTGCCAGTTCCGCGCCAGCTTTGGAAACTATGTGTATAATATGACAAATGCCTATTATGCCAACTGGAGCTCGGTAACTGCTTATGGATTCAATATTCCAACCAATTATTTATATACCGGTTTCCAAAAGAATCAGGAATCATCGAGTTATTATGTCGAAAATGCATCATTCCTGAAAATGGACAATATATATGTTAGTTATGATTTTGGGAAAGTAATGAAAGACATAAACTGCAGGTTAACAGTTGGCGTACAAAATGTAATTACCCTCAGCAGCTACTCTGGATCCGATCCGGAAGTACTTGGTGGAGTGGATTATGGTTTCTACACTCGACCGCGGATTTTCTCGATAAAATTAAATCTAGATATTTGAAATTAATTATTTTGATAATAACAATAAAACATTGAGAAATAACGCTGGCGCGGTTCTGTGAACCGTGACAAGACAAAAGGGAAATGTATTTGTAGTGGAACAAGCTAAGGTGTTTTGTGTCTTGTTTTGAAAAAATAATCTATTCTTCTTTTTTGCTCTAACGAGCAACACACTGATTACAAATCGGCGCGAGCGTGGGATAAACGTTCAATAATTATGAGTGAATAACACAATCGAATGAAACATATCAAATAAACAAGGCTAAAAACCGACAAATCAGATTGACAAAATAATGAAAAAAACTTTTATTCTAACAATTGTTGCTCTTATGAGTTTGACTGTCTTTGCACAAGAAACAAGAAATGACAGTTTGACCATTGACTTTAAAAAGTATGAAATTTCAGAACAAGACGTTCCAATGTTCGGAAAGCAAAAACTAATTACTGGTACGATAATTATTAAACAAGGTGAGAAAGAAATTGGAATGCACAACTTCTTAGTACCAGTCATGAAAGAACCTATTTCTCATATTGCAGTCTATGACTCGAAAGGAAAAAGAATGGAACCGAGAATTCATTATGATGCAACAAAGAACTGTTTCACATGTAATGAGGGAAGTGACAAAGAAGAAACGATAAAAATAACTGAAAAACTGAATCAGAAAGACTTAATATTATTTGGACTGAAAATTTGGGTACGGTTGATTTACCAAACAAAATAATCAAATCAAACCCGGACAGCACACCATCAATAATTAGAACTAATTTTACACATCACACAAAATGAATAGATTTCTTATTATTTTACTCCTGAGTTGTCACACATACGTGTATTCGCAGGGGTGGTCGGTCAATTATTCGACAGGCTACGGCAGCTATCAACTAAATGATATAAAAAATCTACTACGCACCATGCCTACCAATTATGGTCTGAAGGAAACAGATTTTTTCCCCGATTATATCACACACACGGTTTCGTTGGGTTATGTTACAAAACACAGCTATTTAGGAAGTCAGTTTACGTACCTTACTACCGGAGGACGCCTTAGCAGAGCCGACTATTCGGGTTCTTATACTGTGGATATGATTATGAACGGGTATCGCGTAGGTGCATTTTACAGGCAATATATCCATACTAAAGTTACACCGTTAAACTTCTATCTACAATTAGGTTCAGGTGCATTGATTTCGAATCTGAAAATGAAAGAACAGGTAGTTGTCTATTCGGAGTCGGTACAAGATAACAATAGCCTGAACGGTATCGGAATGTATGTAGAGCCTTCGGTTGGTGCAAGCTATCGTTTATCGAGATACTTACACCTTTCGTTAGGAGCAGGCTACGAAGCCGATTTTTTTGGTAAGTTGAAATATTCGGGACAAGAAACACAAGTTGTCGCAAATTGGAGTGGTTTTCGTCTTTATGGAGGTCTTATCATTATTTTACCTACTAAAAAAATCACACAATGAACAAGTTGAATTTTATAGTATTGTTAGCAGCATTTTTCTTGTTAGTGAGTTGTGAATTCGACCCAACCGGAAAAAATTTTGTAGAAATAGCACCACCTGAGAGTAATATTCCTGTCGAAATCACATTGAATGACGTTAAACCTACAGATACAATATATGTTTATCAGAATACTACATTTCGGATAAACATAAAGAGTTCGAAAAGTTTACATAAAGCCGATGTGTTAATGGATGGTCAGTTCTATAGAACTATGTCGAATAATACATTAAGTTTCATAGTTATACCGGGTCAACTAAGTGATGGAGTGCATAAATTGAAAGTGAGCGCAACATTTGCCTCGGGTACAGGCAGTTTAGCCGACATGATGGGTATGGAGGGATATACCGGAGAATTAGCGTGGAACATTCGTGTTATAACCAAGCCGGAAAACTATTTTACACTTGAATCTCGTATTAACCCGGATGGATTTATGGAGCTTTTTTGGAACACTCCTCTCCCTGAAAGTATTATTGAAAGGTATATGGTACATTCGGGACTAACTCAAAAAACAGATACTACGATTGTTGATCCAAAACAGAAATATTTTGTCGATTATGGCTATGTATGCGGTTATGTGTATTACGGAGTGACCATCTATTTGAAAAATGGATATTCTTTTACAAAACAACTTTCGTTTGATAAGCCTGCTCCGACGAGCGTCTACTTCGAAAGTTTGGGACTCGATAATGTTCGTGTCTATTGGAACAAACCGGTTGCTAACGGACGCTTCAATCTCACATGCGATGATAAAATAATTGCTTCAGGAATTACCGACACAACCATAACCATCCCTCAACTATTTGGAGGAAGTCGTCAATTTTCTGTAGAAATAAGACCCCAGAACCCATCGTATGATAACATGTACAACAAATATACTGCATGGAACTGGTATAGTCAGGGAATTTCATTGGGTCTGCCCAATTGGGAACTATATGCATACAACAAAAGGGATAACATTATCTACACTACCAAATATAGTAGTTTGGTGGCTTTAGATGCCAACACCTTACAAACAATAAACACAGTGGCAATAAATGGTAATCCTTGGGGTCTTGCCTACGGAGGAAAACTGGCTACAGCACCGCATAACTCGACAGTGGTGGCGATGACAGGCGAAGAAAGCTGGATTTTCTCTGATAATCGGTTTATTAATCCCATTAAAATACCTTCACTACCGGGCGATGATAATACTCGTTTGTGCGCTTTAACCAGCAACGACAGATTTTTTGTTGTTCAACAGAACTCAAATGTTTGCAAAATTTTCAATAGTCTGACCGGCGAAAAAATAACTGAAATTCCATTCACATATAAAGCGGCATATGCTTTCCCCGATTTTGATACTGTATCCGAAGATGGACAATATTTCTGTGCTTCATCGGCGAATGGAATAGAAGTATTTAAGATAAACGGAACTACCGCAAATTTACTCTATACAGACACAAGGCAATATAAAGGTGCAATGTTTATCCCTTCTCAGCCAGATAAAATTCTTCTTAGAGTTGGTTCGTCGTTAGAAATTCGTCAAATGCCCGGTTTCAATCAAATTCAAACAGTCGATGTGTCTGCAAAAGGAGCTTTGCTTTGCAATATTGATCCGGCAAGTATGAATTTACTGTATTGTCAGAAAGATTCGCTGAAAGTTTGTAAAATCAGTAATTTAGAGAAAACGATATTTAAAATCAGAAGTGATGAAACCACCTGCAAAATGTATAATAATAAAATATTGACCTATGGTTTAGGTGGGACTTGTTTTGATATAAATCCTTACCTTGGGCACTAAATTTGAAAAAGAATATTATACCTCAGTTGAGCCCCCGCTGGTGCGGTTCTTTGAACCGTGACAAGACAAGAAGAAATTGTCTGAACTTGGATGAATCAGATTAAGACAGATACGCTAAAAATCTGATACATCCTTTTATCTGAACTAATCGTGGTTAAGACAGTATAAAGAAATTAAGCATGATGATAATTGCCTTCAAACATGTTTCGTATATAAAGCTTATTTGAAACCAAAAACAATAAAATAGATACAAAAACGGGAGAATATAGGGTTTTTGAGCAGACTCTCGTTATGGCCAATATAAAAAAAAGAGGAACTACTGACATAGGGTTGTCACACATTGATATTAGATTTGGATTTTAATAATTAAATTTAAAATTATGAGACAAAAAATTTACAGCTTTATTCTTACCGGATTTATGACATTCGGAGTTTACGGATTTTCTTACTCACAAGACTTATCCAGTACATTGATTAAAAAAATAGAAAATGAAATTTCTCTAGCATTTGATAATAGCATTAAAGCTGGAGAAAAACTTGATGTAACAGGGATTTCTGAATGCATCAATGATTCTTTAAAGACTGGATTTATTGATAATGGATTTTATTTTAAATCATTCGAAGAATTAATGGTTGGATTCAAATCTGGTATAAAGGGATTGGAATACCAGAAATTTAATATTGACACAAAAAAGATTACTGTATTATCCGAAAATAGTGTTTTATTGACTACTCATGGAAATTTTTCAGCAAAGGTAGTTGATGGTCGCATGTTGACTGGTCAATTTGCATGGACTTTTGTGTATTCAAAGATAAATGGGAAATGGAAAGTGATTCATTCTCATATGTCTAATCCAAAATATTAGGTTTATGTCAGCAAGTATTTGCACAGAAAAATTGGTTGAAACCGTCCTCGCGGATATATAACCATTACTTACTTGTACAAAGGTGCGGGTTGGTAGGTGGGAACCAATCAGAACCATTCTGCAAAGAATAAGATAAATACATCCGGAGGGAAGGGGAGTCTTTGCTCCCGCATTTACTTTGTCGATTCACTACAGCGAATGCTCACGCAAACCGCCAAATGCCCATAACCTCGGTCGTTAGGCGTAATTTTAGAAAAAAGAAAAATGAAGATTTTTAGAATTAGAAACAACTGGAATGGAGTACTTTTAATCTCGCTTTTGACATTGTGTGGACAAAACAATTATGCACAAGACAGAGAACTAAAGACCAATGTTATTATTGACAGTTTAAGAACAGTTGAGTCGATGAAAACAACATATATTGAATTCAGGCTGAAACCAATGAAATATGAAGCAACAAAGGAAGATAGCATAAAACTTTGTGAAATAGAAAACAATTTAACTGACAACGAAATTCGTAACCGTATAGTTAAGGCATTTGACAGTGCTTATTCGGACAGCGAGATAAATGATTTATACAACTTCGTTAGAACTACTGCTTTCACTAAACTCATACACTCCACGACAACTAACCGGAAAATTTCAGAACAGTTTAAAGACATAACAGCTGAGCTTGACAAAATCAATAAAAATATTAAACAGCAAAATGAGATTATTGAAAAATCAAAACCTAAATTTGAGCCAATATTCATTGACAGAGAAGATGGATTTTATGAAACAGTTGATTACGACTCTAATAAGGATTATAAAGACATAGAGCTTGTAAAGACACCGTCAATTTCTAAAACTGAAATATTAAAAATAGAAAAAAATACAAATAAATCTGGTGTCAGTTGCATTGACATTACTTTTAGTAAGAAAGGAGCAAAACAATTCTATTTACTTACCAAAAAAAATATTGGAAACCCTATTGCAATTGTAATTGACAAACATATTGTGAATATACCGATAGTTAACTCGGAGATTTCGGGAGGAAAAGCAAGTATTTTAGGCAACTTTACAATTGAAGAAATTGAAAAAATGATTGAAAAACTAAGAACAAAATAAAAAAAACTACGCCTAACACACGCTCTTAGGTTCATTGACTGGCTGACGAGCATTCCGCAGTCTTTGCTCCCGCATTAGCTTCGCTGATTTTCAATTCACTTTGTCGTTCCACTACAACGAATGCTCCCACCGCTACCACGATTTTATTGTTTGTTTCATGCTAATAGAGTTGTAAAACTATTGGCATAATAAATTGTTATAGAATAAATTTCGCCTTTCAAGTGTTTATGATTTAATTAAAAACTGCTAGTATTCACTCCTATAAATCCACAAATATGACTTTTGACGAGAAAACGAACATGTATTTTCCTTCGGAAGATATTATAAACC
>Ga0302165_10000866_pt1 | contig 10728 bp, 8 predicted proteins | sample I_Fen_E3_2_FD_193499 | JGI IMG/M metagenome (GOLD analysis project Ga0302165, IMG submission 193499) | Peat permafrost microbial communities from Stordalen Mire near Abisko, Sweden - I_Fen_E3_2 | ecosystem: Environmental > Terrestrial > Soil > Wetlands > Permafrost | place: Sweden: Abisko... | reverse complement strand
TTTCCGGTCTGCTTTCTCCACCTGAATATCTACATTCTGACGATACCGCACGTATTCACCAAACGCTCCATAACGCCAGTTGCCGTGCGAATAAGTTACGCCGGGATTGATGCGAATCACCGAAACGGTATTGCGTGGTCGCGGATCTACCTGGCGGTACGAAACATCTCCTTCGTAGGACCCGCGTATTCCCCATTCAGTGTGACCGAGGCGAACAGAAGCTCCACCACTCAACGAATAAGATTCCCTTTTATAAGTTCCTCCAATGGAATCGGCCACCAAATAAGGCGACAACAATTGGTAATCCTCCACATCACGCCATCCAACATTGTTTTTCTGATCGCTTGAAAAATAAGCCTTACCAAAAAAACGGTATTTTGAATCTACCTGAAAACTTTCAGAATGAAATTGCAATGCCGACGCTCCATCACCTTCCTGCACCAAATGTAACCCATTATCGGCATGCGACGATAAATAAGATGCGCCAACCTCACTAAAGTGCTTCACAGGGACAGCAAACGTGGCGGCCGGATTGTACTCAAAATAGTTGGAGAAACTTCTCCACGGCGATTCCCACGCAGCGACTTGTGTATGCAATGTGTCTGCTCCGTCTGTTGCAAACAGACTAATGGAAACAATTGATAATATAGATATAAAAATATACTTCACTCAACTACATTTTAAAGATTATATAACTCTGTTATCACTCTGCTTTCCATGGCATAGGGGTTGCATTCGGAATGAAATCCTTTCCTGAATTATTAGTATCTTGCAAAACCGCTCTTCCGTTTTCCCATTTCAATACTTTTCGACGTACACTTTTGCCCGTATATGATCCATCGCAATACGTATAACTGACATCTATGGACGAAGAAAGCGATTTTGAGCCTATTGCTCCGGCACTTCCCAACTCCACACCATCTAAAATCAATGAATTTGGTACACGTACACGTGTCACTGAACTTCCGGAAGCTGTTTGCACACTGACAGTGTTCTGAGTCAGAAAATCAGCATATGTCCCCGGAGCCTTGAAGATAGCATATGCATGATAGCCTTTCACATGCAACACCCAAATGGTATTGGAGTAACAAAAATTACGGATCATATTAGGTACTTCGGGCACATCCACATCTTTACCGCCATCGTACCATTCAAAATCGGCCTTTGATAAATCAACCGGCGAATTCGCATTGGCTGTTTTATGGTTAATCCCTAACGAAGCAATGACGATACTTCCACCTGGCTGTACCGGATAGGTTTGCCCGTTTCCGGGAATTGTATACAGGGCTCCGACAATCAGATCGTTTGGATAATTCGTATATTCGGATACTGCGACATTACTCAAATGATTCGATTCCACAATGGAAAGGCCATCTGCATAAAGCACCGAGTCCGAATTATTATAGATCTCTATGTATTGATCCTGGTAATAGCTGCCATTGGCAGGGGTTGTACTACCTGCAAAGTAGATTTCCTGAATAACAAAACCGTTTCCCTTTTGAGCTATTTGCAATGGAACAGTAAGTTTTACCTGACCGCCCGTAACCAGTGATTTTTCCAGTAACCCACGGATATCCACTGTCTGCGTGTAGGTCTGTTGAGCACTGCCGTTCGCTACGGTTGTTGTTAGCGTTTTCTGCCCGGATACTTCCACGTTATACACACCTTCTTCATCCGTTATAACCACTATCCCGGTTAAATCAGATGTCTTACTCTGCGAACGGCCGGTAGCAATATTCGTTAATTTCACCACGTAACCATCCTTCCCTCCCTGTAAGGCATCATCGGGTAGTGAAATGGTTACTTCAACCTGAGTGAACGGGACGTCCTTCAATTGGCATCCGGCAAGCATTGAAACCAGAAATATCAATGGTATTATTTTAGGACAAACAATAGTCTGCCTGAATGCTGATGCCTTATTTGTCATAGTTTTCAACATAGTTTTATAATTTAATCTGGATCTCAGCACCCATAAACGGAGTTACCCATTTTTGGGTGGATACGCCAAAACGGGTAGTGTATCGGGGGTTGAAGTCCAGAAGACGATTCACAAAAAATGAAAGTTTCAGATTGTTTCCGATCTCTTTAGTTACTTTCAGGTTTACTTCGAGCGATATAGGAGTACTTTCAGTATTGAAATAGGCCGATGAGAAAGTTTCAATCAACGATTTAAACGCTGAACTTTGTTTTTCAACATCGGTAAATACGTGGGTTGTACCATTTAGATCAATATAGGAATCCGGAATGCCACTATATTGATCCATCTTGTATGAAGTGTACCAGACAGATTGAATGGATGTAGAGAACAGTAAACGTTGTTTTGAAAAATGCGTGTTGAAGAACAAAGTAGTATTAAACTGCTCCTGCACTTTGCTGTCATTCCCGGCATTGAAAACTGCCACGTAAGGATAATAATCGCCATTCACCACAATATTAGGATATTCGTACCGTGGTTGGCTTATATCGTAGTGTGTACGAAACCAGGCACCATTCAATACAATCTCAGTATTGAGCGATTTGATTTTTCTGGTCGAAAACTGATATTCAAGCCCTTCTTTAATCACTGTCGCCGCATTGGTGGTTGTAGAATAGGAAAGAAACATAGATTTATACGCATACGTAAAATCATTTATAGTAGGGGTACCCGTTCCTGTAAATGAATTGGTGTTGTATAATTTATAAGCCTGCGGAAAATAAAGAGTTTGCTCTTCAAAGCCATTATGCTCATTTTCCCGGAAAGCAGTAACTGTTAGGGACATTCCCCTGTAATTTAAATCAAAGCCAGCTTCAAATTTCCGGTTGCGTGCAGGGGTTAATTGATAGTTTGTCCGGTCTTTAATCGTTGTCAGGAGATATACCAGGCGGTTGCTTTCATTCGCTGTAGAATAATAATTCAGTTCAGAAATGTCGTAATACGCTTTTTCCGGATAAAGCTGTAAAGCGGTAGGAAATTTCAACTGATCGCCAACACCCGCTTTCAGTCCTATTTCAAGAGATTCACCCAGAAATTGACAGGTCGGAAGCTGGTAATTGATATTTAAACGTGGTTCTACATAGAACTTATTATGCATTGCACTTTGTTCAGACAAATTACCTAAACTGGTTCCACGCAGTCCGGCTGTAATTCCTAATTTCCCCTTTCCTATATTGACACTGAAATTATCTTCGGCGAAAAAAGTCATTTTCTGTAATGACGGAACATCTTTAGGAGCTCTTGGACGGCTCGAAGAACTTTGGGTAGGAAAAGGAGGGGTGGTTAAATCATAGATGCTGCCTTCTCCAAAGTTTTTATCTAACCTGAATTCTCCTCCCAACAATACATTATTAAAAGTCTTGCCGATATGAGGGTGTAAATAGGCTGTTACCTGTGAGTAAAAATTAAACGGCTTCCCATCCACTTTATAGGTCGACAAGTATTCTGAAGGAAGATACTGGCCAACTGATTCACCAGCTGTACTACTGAGTGTAATTCCCATGGGCGAATTCAGCGTCACGGTTTTTGTACGGTTTAATACATCCTGCGCGTAATTGGCTGAAAGTGTATAGTCCATTTTATACAACATGCCTTTATTAATGTTCCAGGCACCGGAATTACTGAACCTGAAACTTTTATAGTTCGATTTATAGTTATCTTCCTTATTCATGATGTCCGGATCGGTAACTTGCTTGTCAAGTGTTCCGGTAAAAGCTACTTGAGTGGTGGACAAGAATACTTTACTAAACAGCTTCTCATAATTCAGATTCGACGTAATGCGTTCATATTGATCGAACGGGCTGCGTTGATCGGCTACATATTTGGTGTAGTCAATGCCGAAGTTCAGTGTTCCACCATCGTTTGGCAGACGAAACCCCTTGCCTACATATACCAACTTGTTCAACGGATCTGATTTTACGCGGACAGTAAGTGGTGTCTCACCTTTCTTTGATTTTATGATAATAGCTCCACTGGTCAAATCGCCATACTTAACCGAAGGAATACCCCGGATCACTTCCACTTCGTCCACATGATCGGTAGATATCTGCCGCAGGTCGACTCCGCTATTCACTGAACTTTTACTGCTCCCTACATCGGACGATGACGTTCCATAAATGGATTGCATATTGTAATTGTTCGACATGGGGACACCATCTACCACAATAGCTGTTCCCAGAGAGGTATTCACATCACTGCCTGCCTGTCGCATCGAAACCTGATTAGCCACATTGAGCTTCGAGTCGGACAGTAATCCGCCCGGAAGGAGTTGCAATACGTCGGCTACGCTCGAAGGTTGCAGGTGTTCTATAGCAGCTAGTTTGATGGTAGAAGTTGTCGACGACTGCTTCTTTTCGCGTGCCATGACATTCACTTCTTTCAGTTGCAGGGAGGTTTTGGTAAGATAAAAGCTTAAATAAGCAGTTTTAGTAATCTGAACAAGAGTATCTATCGTCTCATAACCTAAATACGAAACACGTACATGGTATGTTCCGGAGGGGATGTTTTTTATTTCAAAAGAACCCCTGGCATCCGTAAAACTGCCTTGTGCCAGCTCATTGATATAGATAGTCGCTAACTCTGTTGGAGCGTGTGTCCCCCGATCCTTACACGCACCCGTTAACCTGTAGTTTTGTGCGGTTAATACAGAGGCAGTCATTAACAAGATGACAATAATGTTCAGTTGGAAATATCTCATGCACGAAACGTTGAAAAATGGTTATAAATAAATGGTATAAGCTGGTTTTCAGATATATAATAAATAGCCTCCCCTGAAACAATGATATTCGCTTATCCGATGTCGAAACAACCGGATAAGCGAACTATCTGAATACAATTGGTTCCCAGTTATTACTGGATAATTAACCGCTGTGAGGTGATCTGACTGTTCGAAGCTGTAAGCTGTAAAATATAGACTCCAGATGTAATTCCTTGAGCGTTTATATTTATCACATCATTATTGTTGTTGGAAGTGGTTTTAATGATCCTTCCTGTTGTATCTATTATTTTAGCAGACTTTATGTCTCCTGCATTTTTTACTACAACCAGATGGTTTGCATGGTCAACATATGAGAAAGGAAGTTTTGAAGCTTCGGAAGAGATAATGCCTGTCGAAGGATTAACGACGGTGTAATCAACTAAAAAGAAATCATACCCACCCACTGTTGAATAAGTAGATGCATCCTCAAAGGTTAGAGTCGCTGAATTTGAGCTGCCTAGCAAATAAAGATTACTACCAAAGCTTGTTAAGCTATTTGCTGTTTCGAAAGTTGCACCTTTTCCCACTAAATGAACTCCGAGCGTAACTCCGGTTGTCACATTATAGGAAGATAAAAACAAATCCCCTGAATTATTAGATGCATCGGTCAATTTAAAACCATTGCCAAAATCTGCATCCCCTGCCGCTGCTGTGCCTATTTTATTATAATAATACCCAAATGCAAATAAGTTATTGTCATTTCCAATAGTGAGACCATCTACCTCTGCAATGGCTGGAGAAAAAATACCTTTGTGCCAAAGATCACTTCCTGTGGAAGAATTAAAGGTAGCAAGGAATCCGTTTAAGTAAGAAGAAGATGAGGTTAAAGCAGCATCCGAAAATAGTATCCCACCAAAATCACCATAAAAGGATCCACCTACAAAGACTTTTCCACTCTTAACAGCGATATCTTTTACCCGAACATCTCGGATTGTAGTTCCTGTTACACTTGGACGTTCTTGAATATAAATTATATTACCGTCAGTATCTAATTTAATCAAGGTTAAGTCGGCTCCCACACTTGGAGTGAAAGTTTTGCCACCAATAGTTATCGCAATTGGAGTTGTCACATTTTTATAGTCACCTGCTGCATATAAGTATCCATCATCTCCATATGCCAATCCTTGAAGTATTTCAGACGCTATTAATCCTGTCGATGTCTTAGACCAGATATTATCACCTGTCGAGCCATTTAATTTTGCTATAAAAGCCGCTTGAGTGGTATTGGTTGAAGTTAATGTAATGGGAATCGCTGCAGGAAGGATTACACTAGTTGTATAAATTCCAGTTAAATACACATCTCCATTGGCATCGGCTGCCAGGGCATTTGTTGTTACAGCCTTATCCTTAGTTGCACTTGAATTGAATTCCTTTACCCATTGGATGATGCCACTGGCATTAAATTTTGCTACAAAGGATTGAACAGAAGAATTATTTAAACCTGTGAATGAAGTTATCGTCCCTGCTGCATCAATAATATTGGCATTGCCTGCGGTTCCTTTAGCTAGATCACGAATGGTTCCTGTTACAATCAAATCGCCGCTTGGTGTAGTCGTTATAGCCATTGGAGTTACTACACCTACATTTGAATATATATGCCACAAAGTGGTTTGCGCTGGACTTATTTTACTGACAAATAGATTGTTGTCATAGTTCCCATCTTTATTTGCTGGGGAACCAGTCAGCGCTACCCCATTAAACTTTGTTGTGTTTGCAAAATAGTTAGCAGTAAACACATTGCCGTTTGCATCTACCACAACATCAGCTGAACGGTCAGCTGCCGTATTTCCACCTTTTAAAGACCAACTAAAAGTGGCATTATCGGCCTGAGCAGAGAAAATTGTCGTTAATACGACACAAAATAGTGTAAAAATCTTTCTCATATCTTATATATTTAATTATTTACTAAAAAAAAACAATAAAGCTTACGCAAACGTTTGAAATTAATTTGTTGGCAAAATTAGCGCTATAAACAGACTCTCACAATACCTAGATGTTGGTATAATAGTAATCAGTTTATGGTATATTCCATGTTAAAATAAACGTGATTTTCTGCTTTTTAGGATCTTATTTATACACAGCACTTCTTTTTTTTGAATAAAATTCAAATGTGTGTAGTACAAAAAGCGGTGCAAGTTACAATTATTTCCTACAATTCACAACACTTTTCTTTATATTTGATACAAATATATCTCATTTACTTACTAAATGACAATGCTCCTGAATTCGTTTTAGGTTAGAGAACCTGAAAGATAAAATATCTAAATTGCTAAAACAAAAGACTTCACATTAAAAAGATAGTTCGGGTTTTAGGTAAATTATGAACGGGCATAAAAAAAGATGACAAGTTTACACCTGTCATCTTTTAAGTTAACGTTTTCAACCCCTGATACATTAAGCTCCAATAAGCCCTACAAACAAGGTTGTTTTAACTATTTACGCCCCTGTTTTGTTAGTCATTTTTTGTAGTCATAATCTCCAATACCATTTTATCCGTTTCAATCATGGCTTCCGACCCTATTTTAGTTAGGTTATGAATGGTTTTATCCACATCTTCATCGGTAATTCCTTCCATGGAACTAACCACTTTGTTGTCGATGGCCATCAATGCCGATAACGTAGCTGTGGAAACGCCATTAGAGACCTTTAACGCACAACTGGGTTTTGCACCATCACAAATCATTCCGGTAATATTACCAATCATGTTTTTAATCGAAAAAGCAATCTGTTCCCGCGAACCACCCATCAAATAAGTAATGCCACATGCCGAGCCTGTAGCAGCTACTACCGCCCCACACAAGCCTGACAACCGGCCAAGGCTCTGCTTGATATAAATGGTCATCAAATGGCTTAATGTCAAAGCACGAACCAGCTCATCTTCCGAACGGCCTGTTTCTTCGGCAAACACCGATACCGGAAGTGTGGCGGCTATACCCTGGTTTCCACTGCCGGAGTTGCTCATTACCGGGAACATGGCTCCCGCCATACGGGCATCGCAGGCAGCAGCTGTCACCGATAGCATTCGGGTAAATATGGTATCCCCCATAATGTTTTGTTGGCTGCCATGACGCACGGTTTGAGCTACACAGTGACCATAATCGCCTTTCAATGATTCGTTGGAAGCTGCTTTGTTCATAACCGCTGTTTGCAGGATAAACCGGATCTCCTCAACCGGGCTTTCTAGAGCCATATCGCAAACTATTTTAAACGATAAGTCTACTTCCTTTTCTTCAGAGGTGCTACCATCGGATTTATCATTCAGGTGCAGCAGTACCGTTCCGTTTTTCTCAACATGGCTGAAGCGGGTATGATCGTGGGTAATAATAACCTGAGCTTTGTCGTTTCCGCTTTTCGCATTCACTTCAATGTACAGTTTCTCTGTTATTTTCTTTTTCAGGAAGACAGTCATCACTTTGTCATCAATCATTTTCTTGCCTTGTTCTAGGGCTTCGGGGGTTAAGTCTTTGAGCACTTCGAGCCCGTATTCCGATTTTCCTACCAGTGCACCCAGTGCAATGGCAATGGGCAACCCCACCATACCTGTGCCGGGAATGCCAACACCCATGGCGTTTTTAAGCATGTTGGTGCTCAGGTATACTTCAATTTTATCGGGTAGTATTCCTAATACTTCCGTTGCTTTAGCAACAGCCAATGCAACAGCTACAGGCTCCGTACAGCCTATGGCAGGTATAACTTCGTGTTTTATCAGCGCTATTATCTCCGAACGTTCTTGTTTTGAAAGCATTTTCTTTATCCTGTTTTTTTTATCGTGGTGCAAAGATACAACAAACAATAAAAGAATTCCTAATCCACAATTCAGGTATTACCCGGCTACGTAACTAGAGTTTAAGAAAACAAACAGTCTACATCAGGTCTTTTTGGCTGATTATTGGGAATATAGCACTGTAGAGTTTGATTCTGCGACAACGATATTCTTTTAAAGCAATCCTGCATAAAAAAAGCTGTCTCAACCTGACAGCCCCTTTACTCGTCCATGTTTCATCAGTTACAATTCCGGATAGTTCAGTCTGAACGAAGCAGTGACCAGGACTCAAATCCTATCCGCCATATACCCGTCAACCACCAACTATCCTTAGGCGTGTGTAGCGACAGTTATTTCAGTTTGACAAGTGGGTGATTTAGTCCATTTACTTCATTCTTGACAATCGTATATTTATCTATGCTTTTAATAAGTTGAGTTAAAGTCTTAAATCCATATGTTCTGGAGTCAAAACTAGGGTCAATCTTTCTGAGTGAAGAGCCCACTTTTGCGATAAAGGCCTCGTCTTCCTCATTGGTTGATATTTCAAAAGCCTTGTCGATAATACTTATATCAAGTCTTGGAAAACGCACCTTTGCTTCATGTTTTACTTCCGGTTTTTCAATCGTTTTTAGAGAAGCTTTCTTAGGCTTAGAGTGAGTCGTTTCAACCTTTTTCACTCCTGTTTTCTCTTCTGCTTTCACGTCAGTCAATTCTGCGTCCAGAAGTAAGTTTTCAGCAAATGTAAAAATCTCACAAGAGTTTACAAATGCAATAGGTGTCGTTCTATGCCCAATACCCATTACAAAAAGACCTTCTTCTCGTATTCTTTTGGCAAGTCCGGTATAATCACTATCACTCGAAACAATACAAAAACCATCCACGTTTTGACCATGCAGAATGTCCATTGCGTCAATAATGAGTGAACTGTCAGTTGAATTCTTTCCGGTAGTATACGAAAATTTCTGTATCGGATTTATTGAGTACTGGTTAATTATTTCTTTCCAGCTATTCATCTGATTAGAAGTCCAGTCACCATATATTCGTCTGATAGTAGCCTTTCCATATTTTGAAACTTCTTCAATGATTTCTTTAATGAGTTTAGCCTGTGCGTTATCACCGTCAATCAGGACTGCGATATTAAATTTTTGGTCATTCATGGTTTTCTAGGTTTTTATGTTTTTTATATTGGCTAAGTCTGGTTAACTGGGTTTATATATTTGTAATCCGAGTTCTTGTATTCTTAGGATCTGCACTCCTTTATCTGTATTTCCGTCCAAAAGTACGAACTTGTTTTAACACCCCCAACGTTTTGTGTGTTTATTTTAAATAAGCACAAAAAGTATTGAATTTTAGGAATAAAAAACTGTTGCAACTTAACTGCCAGAAGGGTTTAAACGTTCGGATAGACATATAGCAACATGCCCAATCACAACTTCATAAGCTGTTTATCCCCTGACGGGGAAATGTTATTGTTATGGACTTAATTCTATGGATATTGATCTCCTGACGGAGAAACGGATTTTGAGAACAAAATACAGCCTTTCCCATTTTTCCCGTAGGGAATTAATATCCATAGAAATGATTTCTCTCACCTGACAGTTCCCCGTAGGGGATTAACCCATTGTCTCGTTTTCTAACGAGGGGGTAGTTGATTATTTGTAATTCGATTTATTGCTTTTAATCTGTTTTAGAACGGTTTAAACGTTCGGATAGATCCGCAGCAGCAAACCATTCATACTATCCCATAAGCTGTTTATCTCCTGACGGGGAAATGTTATTGTTATGGACTTAATTCTATGGATATTGATCTCCTGACGGAGAAACGGATTTTGAGAACAAAATACAGCCTTTCCCATTTTTCCCGTAGGGAATTAATATCCATAGAAATGATTTTTCTCACCTGGCAGTTCCCCGTAGGGGATTAATCCGGTGTCTCGTTTTCCAACGAGGGGGAAGTTGATCATTTAGGCTGCGATTTAATGCTTTTAATCTATTCCAGAACGGTTTAAACGACCGGATAGATCTACAGCAGCAAACCATTCACACTATCTCATAAGATATTCATCCCCTGACGGGGAAATGTTATTGTTATGGACTTATTTCTATGGATATTGATCTCCTGACGGAGAAACGGATTTTGAGAACAAAATACAGTCTTTCCCATTTTTCCCGTAGGGAATTAATATCCATAGAAATGATTTCTCTCACCTGACAGTTCCCCGTAGGGGATTAACC
>Ga0302165_10000863_pt1 | contig 10752 bp, 8 predicted proteins | sample I_Fen_E3_2_FD_193499 | JGI IMG/M metagenome (GOLD analysis project Ga0302165, IMG submission 193499) | Peat permafrost microbial communities from Stordalen Mire near Abisko, Sweden - I_Fen_E3_2 | ecosystem: Environmental > Terrestrial > Soil > Wetlands > Permafrost | place: Sweden: Abisko... | reverse complement strand
GCGCTATGACCTTAAGGAAGGAATCCGGTATTCTTTCATGCATCACCTGCGCTGTGCTTAGAGGTGTGATTTTATCTTCACTTCCCACCATAATAAGTACAGGCATCTTTATATTCTGAAGTTTGCCATAAGTTTCTGCACGTCTTGATAATGCCAGCAACGTATTGCTCAGTGATTCTACGGACATCTCCACGATCATATTCTTTACTGCTGCTATTTCTTTTATTCTTGTTGTAAACGATTCAGCAGCAAACAGATTTTTTATGCTTTCATCAGCATACTCCTCCACTCCGCTTTCCTTGATGCTTTCAATTGCCTTCAACCGTTTTTCTATTCCTTCGGGTGTATCAGCCGTACACTGTGTGTCGCTCAAAATAAGTGCACTAAAAAGTTCCGGATAGTTTTCAATGGCGCGTAAAGCAATGTATCCACCCATGGATAAGCTGCACAGCATGACGTTATCAAGCTCCAGTGCCTCCATCAGGCAGATCAGATCGTTGACAAAAAGATCTATTGAAAATTTTGCATCACCGGCGTCAGAATTTCCATGTCCTCGAATGTCATAGGCAATCACCCGATAGGTGTCCTTCAGTGCATCCACCTGCATGTCCCACATTGATTTGTTTAGTGGAAAGCCATGAATAAAAATGATAACCGGCGCTTTCTCATCCCCTTCATCATCGTAATTGACAATCAAATTATCTATTGTTAACTCGATATTTCTTCCTGTTAATCGCATAGTGTTTTATATTTTAATTTATTTTTCTCAATTGATTTATTTCTGCCCCATCACAAAATAAATCGAAGTAATTGCCCTGCGAGGCAACGATCGTAAAAAGATGGATATTAATGTAGACACCACGCCAGGTACAATTATCATTTTATTTTTTAAAGTCTTTCTCACTGCCACCTCACCCACTTTTATCGGATTAACTGCCATCAGTTTTCCAAACCAACCCAGTTTTTCAATTGTATCTTCCATGATTTCGGGTTTGGTAAATACGGGGCCGGGACAAAGACAGCTTACACTTATATTCTTCGTTTTCAATTGATACCGTAAAGAATAACTAAAAAAAATAACTGCGGCTTTGGTTGCCGAGTATATGTTTTTTTCTGGAATAGGTGCAAAGCCCGCCATGCTAGCAACATTACAAAGCATACTTAATGGCAATTGATCCTGCTGACACCATGCGGCAATTGCCTCGGCCGATCCGGGGAGGCTAAGATCTTTTTCCATTATTGTTACCTTTATTTTGTACGATGATTCAAGCGAATTTTTGGCGGTTATCAAGCTATCCATTTGGCGACCAATTAAAATCAAATTATAATTTCTCTTTGCCAACGCAACAGCAATAGCGTATCCAATTCCCTTACTTCCTCCGGCTACTAATGCATATTGCATCGTCTATTTATTCATTACTGATTGTTAATTCTAAAATGATTCTTTAACGATCGACCTTTTGTCCACGTTCATATCGGATAATATCTTTTCAATTGCATCCACCATGGGTGGAGGACCGCATAGGTAAAATAATTTACTCCATTCGCACTTCGTATTAATAAAATCATCTGTTATCTGGCCATGGGCAAAACCTTCCACTTTTTCTTCTGACAAAATGTTAATGAAATTATTGCCCAATAATTTTATAAATTCCTGTTCAAGAATAATATCGGCTTTCATCTTATTGGCAAAGATTAGTTTGTTGTTTCCTATTTCATTTTTTAATGTCAGGTGTCTGAAGATGGATATGAAAGGAGTAACACCAGCCCCTCCCGCAATGAATACGCCTTCACCCTTGTAGCTTATCGTACCAAACACGTCATTTAAAATCAACTCTTCATCTTTTTTAAGTTGCAATAGTTGATTGGTTACACTATTATGTAAAGGATATGTTTTGATGGTAAACTCGAGATAGTCGTTCGTAGGGATACTCGTGAACGTGAAAGGTCTTTTTTCTTCCGTCCATCCATTTTTGTCAATAGAAACTTCCGTGGCCTGTCCGGGTGTAAAACTGTACCCAGGAGGTCTTTCCGTTACAATGGATAAAACATTATGAGTTATTTTATTAATTGATTTTACTTTTACCGGATAGGGTTGCATGAAACACAGGTTAAGTTTGATTAATCTTTGACTCAATATTATTATGCCGCATCCTTGGTGGTTCTCACCAGGCCTATGCCAGCCATGAAAAATATTAGGCCGAGAATGCCATAGATAATAAGTCCCTTGACACTGCGCTCACCTGATGTGTTGACAAATGATACAGCCGTGTAAATGAGGCCCCCTATGCCGAGAATGGAAAGAAGCGCACCGAGGATTCTTTTAATATTCATGCTATTTGTTTTTATAAGTCTTAAAGGGAAAAAAGAAAAGGGCTGCAAAATTTCTTTTCGCAGCCCTGACTTTATTTTACTATATCGTTTAAAATTTATTTATGTGGAATGACATCAATCACAACGGAACGGTTATAAAAACGCTCTTCGGGAAAATTGTTATCAAACTGTGACAGGCTTTGATCTTCACCAAAACCGTACGATTCAAATTTAACGTCCGTTCTGTCAGCCTTAGCCAAGCTTTTTTCAAGAATTTTTCTAACATCGGTAGCACGAGCAAAAGACAATTCCTGATTATGATCTTCATCTCCGATCGTATCGGTATAGCCATGAATAATTACCGTTGCGTTTTTAGGAATTTTTGGAGCCACAACATCGTTGAGATATTTTTCATATTCGTCTATGGCTTTTGAATCGTTGAACTCATAAATCACCGTGAAACGCATTCCTTCTTCATCTTTGTCAGGAGTCCAGAGTACCATATGTAAAGTGGTATCCTTCCTGGTAGTTATACCATCCTGACCAATCATGGTAAATTTAAAATCTCCTGAAGGACGATCGCCCAAAATGGATTTGCCAGGTATGGCAGCATCTTCTTCCGTATACGGTCCAAAGTTTTGGATGGTTCCCTTATCATCCTTTACTTCCAACGACCATCTGGTAAATGCTTTTTTCGCACCTTTCACATTGATCTTAATATAGCTGTCAACAGGGGCTGCTTGTACTCCAACTATTTCTACAGGCTTCATCGGTGTGTTCGGTCCGGTCTGATATTCTTGCATTAATGCAGGGGATTCACTCCAGATAGAAACTCTGCGATCACCCTGACGAAGAAGGTCAAGTTCAAGTGTAGCTCCTTTTTGTTCCGCAGCTAATCTTGGTTTGATGCGGCCTTCAACATTGATTCTTGCAGGACTAATTCCAAATACATTTACCAGGTAGTGTTTGATAGATTCTGCCATGGCAATACCATCGGGTTTACCTTGCATTGAGGCTCCTGTCAATCTCACATCCGTATTGGGGTTTCTTTGCATGCGATCGCCCAATATGTTGAGCACATTATAATAGACTGTCATTTGTCTTGAAGAACGACCTGAAAGTTTTTTAGGAGTGAATACTTCCAGCCTGTCTTCTTTGAAACCTTTCACCTGATCTTTGGTGAGTAACACATAACGATTAGGTATTTCTGTTGATCCTGAATCGAAGAACACGTAGTTGCGTATCGGGAAAGTTTCACGCACTCTACGCTCCACCGGAATGTTAGCAGGCGAGTAAACGGAGAATTTAACAACTACCGGAGCTATGACAACCATTGCTTCGGCTTCGGTAGGCTTCTCAATCAAATGACCTCTTCCAAATTTAATGGCAGCGCCAACCCTTAAGGTAGTTACAGTCCATGTTTCAGTTGAACGTGGTGACTGACCGAAATAAGGTTGGAAAGAAACGAATGGTGAAAGTACAGTTTGTGTCTTTCTGTTTTCAGATGAAAGAAAGATATCATAGCCTGCCCCGACTTGCATTGAAAGCAGCATTTGATTCACGCTACTAAAATCTGCTTTCACTTCAGCAGGTTTAACTTGATCCGTTATAAGAGGATTAGTTCCCGCTTGGTATTCAAATTGTTTCGAGAAATTAAAAGCAAGACGCGGACCAGCAAACAAGTATAAATCAGACTTGAACGGAGCAAAGCGTAAGCTCGGCTCAACCGTAATATAACTTAAGCCAGTTGATAAATTCTGCGGGCAATTGCAGGGAGAAGTCACTTGATCAAACTTTCCAGCGCGATTATCATAACCGGCTTGAAACATTACACCCAATCTTTGATCCGGGCGATGATACTCAACCAGAGGAGCAAGATATAAACCAATTCCTTGGCCATGACCAAACGCAGTTGGTACAGTTAGGCTAGAAGTTAGTTGTTGCGTAGTGCCTTGGTAGAAGTTAAAGTTCGCGCCCGCAGCTGCACCAAACCACCAATTGGGCTTTGTGTAAACAGGAAGTGCTTCGACTTTAGGTTCATTTGCCTTTACAGGCGCTTGTGCTTGCAATGTTGATTGAACACCTGTTATTGCAATCGCGCTGAAAAAAATATTTCTGAGCGAATAGGAATAGGACCGCGCCATGCGCGACCCTATTTTAAAATTATTTTTAGTTTTCATATTGATTAGCGGTTAAGGCTTGTTGATAATGTTTGTACTCGTCATAACTACAGATCCATTTCTGGCTAGCATTCTTCCTTCGGCAACAGCTCCTGAATTCATCGTGATCGATGAAAGCGACAGGATGTTTCCTTGAAAGTGTGTAAAGTCGCCAATCGTAGCGGAGCTGCTTACTTGCCAAAATACATTCTTGGCCTGTGCACCTCCTGCGAGGATAACATTACCACCAGCAGCTGACGGGAACGGCCCTGAGCCTATTGATGTGAACGCTGATCCAACTTGGAAAATCCAAACTGCATTGGCATCACCTTGTGCATCCAGTGTAAGGTCACCATTCTGTAATAGCATAGTAGATGCTGAAGTATAAATACCTGGGGCAAGGGTCTTACCACCAAGATCAGCCGGTGCAACCTGAGGTGCTGGTAGCGTAGCTCCAGCAGCAGCGTTGTAGGCCGCAGTTAAATCATTTTGAGCTTGCAACAACATGGCTGCAGTACCTGGAGGTGCAACATCGTCAGAGGCATAAAGCGCTCCACCAACAATTGTTGCAGGGGGAAATCCTGTGACCGATGAACGAACACCTGGATAAATCCCAACATCTAAATTATTGATTTGACTTGGCCCTGCATTATTGCTCACGCCAACTCCCGCGATAATACCAAACCTTGCAACCCCGGCAAGGTCAATTACAGGAGGTCCTAATGGTGCATTAGTGTTAAAAGTCCAAACATAGTTGCTCGCCAATGGAGTACCACCAACACTCTTCACGCCTGTGGTAAAAGTTGCTGTGTAGGTATTTCCAGATAAAAGGTTACTGGTTGGTGTAAAAGTTGCAGTTGTTCCTAAATAACTAATTGTCCCAGTCACTGGAGTTACTCCTGTCATTAAGGTAAAAGTCGAAGATGTAATTGTTAAAGGATCCATCGCTGTACTAAAAACTCCGCTGATTACTTTATTAAGAGCAACACCGGTTGCAAGATTTAAAGGGTCGGTTGAAAGTACCGTAGGAACTGAGGCGGTAGTAAATGTCCATACATAATTAGCTGCTATTGCAAAACCTGCAGGATTCTTTACTCCTGTAGTAATCGTAGCTGTATAAATTGTGTTAGCAGTTAATGCGCTTGTCGGTGTAAATGATGCTGTCGAACCGGTGTAAGAAACTGCACCAGCAACCGCGGTTACTCCTTGTTTCAAGTTGAAAGTTGTTGTTGTAATCGTTAACGGATCCATGGGAACGCTAAAGGTTGCTGCAACTACTTTGTTAAGAGCTACGCCTGTAGCATTATTCAAAGGATCGGTAGAAAGGACAGCCGGGGTTGTACCTGTATTAAATGTCCAGACATAATCATTTGCTAATGGAGTACCAGGAACATTCTTAGCACCGGTGGTAACCGTTGCTGTGTAGATTGTATTCGATGCAAGCGGGCTTGAAGGTGTAAATGATGCAATCAAACCTGTATAAGAAACTACACCAGGAACTGCCGTCGCTCCTTGTTTTACATTGAATGTAGTTGATGTAATCGTTAATGGATCCATAGGAACACTAAAAGTTGCAGTAACTACTTTGTTAAGGGCCACACCTATAGCATTATTTGCCGGGTTAGTGGAGACCACTGTAGGAGATACCAACGCACCTGTGCTGAACGTCCACACATAATTAACTTGTAAGGCGTTACCCATTGCATCTTTAACAACGGTAGCAACCGTGCCCGTATACGTGGCACCGGAGGCGAGTTTTGAAACTGGTGTAAAGATCATGGTGAATGTCGCCGCATCGTAAGTCAGAGTTCCTGCCATTTCAACCCTTGTTGTTCCGTCTACACGGCCACCTGGACTACCAGGGCTAAGTAAAGTAAAAGCTGCCGGTGTTATTGATGCCGGGTCCATCGCTTCGTTGAATGTTACCGTAACAATTTGGTTTAGCGGAACATTGGTTGCAAGATTTGCTGGGTTTGTCGAAATTACTAATGGGCACGTGCCGACTTGTCCAACTTTCTCATCTTTGCATCCACTCATAAAAGCAGCCGAGAAAAGGGCTGCTATTGCGGTTATCAAGATTTTTTTTGTTTTCATATTTTTAAAATTTTAAGAGATACTTTTTCAATCAAATAAGAAGAGGATTTCTCCTCTTCACTTTAATTTGTTTTTATATTATTATGGCTTTGTTACAGCATTACTATCAAGAACAACCGCAGTCTGCGCTAACGCTCTTCCATTAAAGGAAGCTCCTGTCTGGATGGTTATACCCGTCTGCGATAAAATGATTCCTTCGAAGTGCGAAGTCGTGCCTAATGTGGCAGTTCCAGCTACTTGCCAGAAAATATTTTTGGCCTGCGCTCCACCGATTAAGGTGATGTGTACTGCATTGCTCATGGTAAGATTACCTGCAATTTGGAAGATCCAAACGGCAGTTGAACTTCCGGAAATCGTAACGTCTGATGGAAGTGTAACCGTATTCGTCCATTTGTAAAGTCCGGGAGTCAATGTCATTCCACCAATGTTTCCAGTTCCTAGTTCAGAGAAATCCGGAGTAGTACGACCTGCTGCATCAGTATAAGCAGTGATCATATCATTTACGGCAGTAGTCAAGTTAGTTGGAGTAGGATCGGCCATATCAGCAGCATAGATCTTTCCAGTTACTTGTGCTGAAGTTGCATAGCCGGTTGCATTTGTTATAGAGAGACCCGTAACAAACGAAGTCGCAGCGGGGCTTAATCCTAAATCGCCAGTAACAGCAGAAGTTGAAACGTTAGAGATTGCTGTTTTAGCAAGGATCACATAATTTCCTGCAGATCCTAAATCAACTGCAGCCAAACCAGATCCGGCACTTGCCGTTGTGAAACTCCAAACTTTGTTTGCTGCAATTGCATTACCGGTAACATCCTTTGCACCTGTTGTTACTGTCGCTGTATAAATTGTGTTTGCAGACAAGTTATTAGTAGGGTTAAATGTTGCTGTCATTCCTGAATAAGCTACTACACCGGCTATTGATGTCGTGCCCTGTTTCAACGTGAATGTTGACGCAGTGATAGTCAATGGATCCATTACCTTGCTGAAGGTTATAGCAACAGTTTTATCCTGCACAACTCCAACAGCACTGTTAAGTGGATCTGTTGAACTTACTTCTGGTAAAGAAATTGTAGTGAAACTCCAAACTTTATTTGCTGCAATAGCATCTCCAGCCATATTCTTAGCTCCTGTAGTAACGGTTGCTGTATAAACTACATTGCCCGCTAATGCACTAGTCGGTGTAAATGTTGCTGTTGTTCCTGAATAGGCTACAGTACCTGCAACTGCCGTTGTGCCTTGTTTTAACATAAATGTGGAAGACGTGATCGTAGAAGGATCCATCGCACCACTGAATGTAATGGCAACAACTTTGGTTTGAGCAACGCCCGTAGCATTGTCAATCGGATCAGTGGCACCGGCCGCTGGTAAGCCAACGGTGGTAAAGCTCCATACCATATCCGTTCCTAGTGCTGCACCTGATGAAGATTTGGCACTCGACGATATAGTCGCTGTATAAACAGAACTTGCATCCAATAGGGATGTCGGGGTGAATGTTGCTGTTGTTCCCGAATAAGTTACTATGCCTGGAACTGCTGTTGTTCCTTTCATTACCGTAAACGTTGAAGCAGTAATCGTTGTGGGATTCATAGCCGCACTAAAAGAAGCGGTAACGGTAGCCTTGCGTTCTACTCCGACAGCGCTAGCGGCAGGTGTTGTAGCACTAACAGTAGGTGTTGGCCCAGGATCTTTAGTACTATCCTTACAGCCAACTACTATTAGCATTGTTGATAAAGCCAGTAGTTTAATTTTTGTCGTGATGTTCATTTCATTTTATTTTAGTGAATGTTATTTACAGACCAGAATAGCTGCGGATATTCGTCAATATTCCGCAGCGGCAATTCATTCAAAAGAAATAAGCACGAAGGTCTATTCTCTTGAAGAATAACTAAACGAAGGTGAGGTGATTGACGCTCCGTTGTGTTACACAATGAGCTTAAGGTCTTACAGATATTACAGGTATTTGCTAAACAGCAGCGGGCCTTTGTGTACTGTCAGCTTTCATTACCTGCCCGGGCTTGTCGTATTTCAAATGAAGTTCATTCAAAAGTTTTATTGTTGCGATTTGATTTTCATGAACCTGCTGAAGCTGTTGCTCGATTGAGACCGTAATGGATTGATGAAGAGCCAGAATTTCCTTTTCTACTTTTAGGTTTAACGCAAGCTTCTTACTGTTTTTGAGCCCATTCCTATGTTGACTCATCATGATGAATGGTGCCTGTATAGCCGCAGTACCAGCGAGCAAAAACGTCATCAGCAAAAAGGGATAAGGATCAAATCTGTATTGCTCACCAACGGACAAATTAAATATCACCCAGGTTATTACTATTGATGTAAAGAAAAGAATGGGTGCCCAGCTGCTTCCTATGTTAAAAACAATATCAGAAAATTTTTCCCCCAGCGTCAGGCTTTCCTCTTCAGTGTTCAGGTGATTCTTAGTAATCACTTTTGCCTTATGAATCGTTTCAATGACCGTTTGATGCAATTGTTTTACTTTTTCATTCTGAAGAATGTTGAGGTTTTTCATAATAACACTTTATCTATTTCTCCTGTTAATTGATCAATTACCTCAACATCATTTTTTCTTATTCTTATCCTCTGCTATCTCAATTGCTTTTAGTCTTTCTCTTTCTTTTATTCTTTCCTTCCTTTTTAAGAATCCTCTTAAAAGAAAGTTATGGCTGGCGGCATCCATATTTTGCTTAAATCCGCCTGCACCTTGCTTTACATTGACGATGGCGGCATCCAGGTTTTCCGCAAAAATGCTATCCATTAATAACATCCCTATCGTTCCCTTTCCTTCGCGAACACTGTTCATTACTACAGCAAGATCGCCCGTGATGAGTGCTGCGTTATCGCTGGTTACTTTGAGTTTATGCATAATCTCGTCCATGCTTACCTGGCGGGCTGTGCCGATCACATCATCATCGGACAGTTGTTGCTGGCCAACAATTCCAGGAACAATCACAATTATTTTACTACCCATCAATCCGTCAGAGCCAATGATTGCGATCGCATTCTTCTTTATAAACTTGCGGGTATTTTCAACAATCTGCATATCCACGCGCACGGTTGAATCGGAAATTTGTTCGATGCCTTCAATGATGCCAACATTGATTCCTGAGAATCGAACATTGTTGCCAACCTGGAGGCCGCTGATGTCAGTGAATATTCCACTCACGTGAAATGTACTGCTGAATAACTTTTGTCGTTGACCAATAAAATATATTCCAACGATAAATAAAACCAGGGTAACGGAGACAAACACTCCGAGTTTTATTTGATTACCTGTTTTCTTTTCCATGATTACTTATCTTTTAATTGTGATTGAAAAATGAGCGTACCCATTTATCATTTGATTCCGATAGTTCTTTGAATGTTCCTTCTGCAATGAGCATTCCTTCTTTAATAATGATAATGCGGTTCGCCACAATACGTGCACACTCTACATCGTGCGTGATGATTACCGAAGCTGTGTTGTACTTCTTTTGTATTTCTAATATCAATTCACTGATCTCTTTTGACGTGATTGGATCTAAGCCAGTCGTTGGCTCATCATAAAGAATTATTTCCGGTTTTAAAATTAATGTACGTGCCAAGCCAATTCGTTTCCGCATTCCACCTGAAAGTTCAGACGGCATTTTATTGATTGCATCTACCAGCCCAACGTTTTCCAGCGCTTCCATCACCAAGGCATCGATTTCATCTTTCTTCTTCATCTTTAAATCACGAAGCGGAAACTCAAGATTCTCTCTCACGGTCATTGAATCGTAGAGTGCAGCGCTTTGAAAAAGAAAACCTATTCTCTTCCTAAGTAAGTTTAATTCCAGGTTTTTTAAACCTTCTATCTTTTCGCCAAGCATTAATACTTCGCCATCATCGGGCGAAAGCAAGCCGGCCATGCATTTTATAAGCACGGACTTTCCACTTCCCGACTTACCGAACACAACCAGATTCTCTCCTTTTTCTATTTTAAAGTCAATATCTTTTAACACGACACGAGTGCCAAATGATTTTGTGATGTGCTTAATTTCGGCAACGCTGGCTTCCATATTCAAATAAATAAACTCGTTACCTGAACTGCGATCATATCGATAATGAAGATGGTCAATGACCCTAACACCACAGAAGCATTGGATGCAACGCCAACGCCTTCGGTTCCTTGATTAGCATTAAATCCTTTGTAGCAACC
>Ga0302165_10000859_pt1 | contig 10785 bp, 10 predicted proteins | sample I_Fen_E3_2_FD_193499 | JGI IMG/M metagenome (GOLD analysis project Ga0302165, IMG submission 193499) | Peat permafrost microbial communities from Stordalen Mire near Abisko, Sweden - I_Fen_E3_2 | ecosystem: Environmental > Terrestrial > Soil > Wetlands > Permafrost | place: Sweden: Abisko... | reverse complement strand
TTCTATTAAAAATATGCATTTAATTTCACTTATTAAGCTTATTAATTGATAATATATCAGCTGGACATAATTTAATTCTTTCCTTATCTTCTATAATCACTCGTTTCACATATATATCTTTTCCCCTAAAACAAATTATTTAATTTAATAATTATACTTCTGTTTTATCTAAAACATTAATAAACATTTGTTTAATTTCGCTTATTAGTGGATATCTTGGGTTAGCTCCTGTACATAAGTCACCAAAAGATAATTCAGACATCTTATCTAAAGTAGCATAAAATTTCTTTTCTGATACTCCCGCTTCCTTAATTGTCATTGGAAGATTTAATTTCATCTTTAATTCATCTATAGCATTTATTAATACTTCAACCTTTTCATCCTCTGTTTCTCCACCTAGCTGTAAATAATCAGATATCTTAGCATATCTAGACTTAGCATTTGGATATTTATATTGTGGAAATGCAGTTTGTTTTCTTGGATCTTCTGCTGAATTAAATCTTATTACTTCATTAATTAATAATGCATTTGCAATTCCATGTGGTACATGGTGCTCTGCGCCTAATTTATGCGCCATTGAATGACATACACCCAAAAATGCATTTGCAAATGCCATACCTGCCATTGTTGATGCATGAGCCATTTTTTCCCTAGCTTTTATATTAGTTTTTCCTTCTGTATACGCTATTGGTAAATACTTAAATATCAATCTTGCAGCTTCTAAAGCTAAACCATTAGTATACTCTGAAGCAAGCACAGATACATAAGCTTCAATTGCATGTGTTAAAGCATCAATTCCTGATGCTGCTGTTAGTCCTTTGGGCATATTCATCATTAATTCAGCATCAATTATAGCCATACCAGGAGTTAGCTGATAATCTGCTAATGGATATTTCACCCCAGTCTTTTCATCAGTAATAACTGCAAATGGAGTTACTTCTGAGCCAGTTCCTGCTGATGTAGGTACTGCAACAAAGGTTGCCTTTTTCCCAATCTTAGGCATACTATAAATTCTCTTTCTGATGTCCATAAAAATCATTGCTAAATCTTCAAAAGCTACATCTGGTTGTTCATAAAGAACCCACATGATTTTAGCAGCATCCATTGGTGAACCTCCACCAACTGCAATTATTGTATCAGGCTCAAAATCAAGCATTTCCTTAGCACCTTTTCTAGCGCTTTCAAGGGTTGGATCCGGTTGTACATCGTAGAATATTCTATAATCAACTCCAATTTGTTCTAATACCTTCGTAACATTGTCTAGAACTCCCAAATCATATAAAACCTTATCAGTTACAATATAGGCCTTTTTTCGATTCATATCTTTCAATTCTTCTAAAGCCATTCCTAAACAGCCATATTTAAAGTAAATTCTTTCTGGAACCCTAAACCAAAGCATATTTTCTCTCCTTCTTGCTACACTCTTAACATTTAATAAATGCTTAACTCCAACATTTTCTGATACTGAGTTCCCCCCCCAAGAGCCACAGCCCAATGTAAATGAAGGAGCTACTTTAAAGTTATAGGTATCACCTGCTGCACCATGGGAAGCTGGCATGTTAATGAAGGTTCGTGATGTCTTCATAGCTGCACCAAAGCTTTCAATTCTATCCTTACATAATAATTCGTCTGTATATAAAACAGAAGTATGTCCCATTCCACCATAAGCTAGAAGTTTAGCAGCCTTATCAAGGGCTTCATCAAAGGTTCTCACCTTATACATAGCTAAAACTGGAGATAACTTTTCATGTGATAAAGGCTCCTCTGGTCCAATTAATTCAACCTCTCCAATTAAAACCTTAGTTACTTCTGAAACTTCAATTCCTGCTAATTGAGCTATTTTATAAGCACTTTGTCCAACAATATCTGGGTTTACAGAACTATTAATCATTATTGTTTTTCTAATCTTATCTACTTCATCGCCCTTTAAAAAATAAGCTCCTCTATCTATAAACTCATTTTTAACTTCGTCATATATTTTATCTACAGCAACAACAGCTTGTTCTGAAGCACAGATAACACCATTGTCAAAAGTTTTTGATAATAGTATTGAGTTAACAGCCATTTTAATATGAGCAGTCTCATCAATAATAACTGGTGTATTTCCAGCACCAACACCAATTGCTGGCTTACCTGATGAGTAAGCAGCCTTAACTAAAGCAGGACCACCTGTTGCTAAAATAATATCAGCTTCTTTCATAACTATTTGCGAAAGTTCAATTGATGGTTCATCTATCCAGCCTATTATGTTTTCTGGTGCACCAGCTTTAACTGCTGCATCAAGTATTACCTTAGCTGCAGCTATAGTTGATTTTTTAGCCCTAGGATGTGGTGAAAAAATTACGCCATTTCTAGTTTTTAATGCTATTAAAGATTTAAATATAGCTGTTGAAGTTGGATTTGTTGTTGGAACTATAGCTGCAACAACTCCTATTGGCTCAGCAACCTTTGTAATACCAAAAGCATCATCAGTTTCTAATATTCCACAAGTTTTTTCATTTTTATATTTATTATAAACATACTCCGAAGCTAAATGATTTTTAATAACCTTATCCTCAAATACCCCCATGCGAGTTTCTTCAACTGCCATTTTAGCAAGAGGTATTCTTTCATTAAGGGCCGCCATAGCTGCTTCTCTAAAAATTTTATCAACTTGCTCTTGAGAGAACTTTGCAAATTCCTTTTGTGCTTCCCTTATTTGCTCAATTTTTTTCTTTAATTGTTCTGAATTACTAACTTTCATAAAATTACCTCACTTTCATATTTGAAATATATAATTGAATTTATTTAAATAGCAAAAACAATACTATCTAGTGTTTTGCTTATTTAAGACATCTTTAAAATATTTGATGATCATGTTTATTTAAAATATTAAATGTTTCATAACCTTATCACATCATTCAATTAATTGTTATTTATTTAACAAATATAAACATAGTTAATTGCTTCAGCATACCTAAATAAGGATACATTTCATACTTTAAACTAGATATATTATCAGATGAATCCTAAAAATTGTATTTCATATTTATTTTTATGCTGCCACCTTTATTTTATTAAAATAATTAAGGTTTATGCAAACTATAAACGTTATTTTTTTAACATTCGAGATTATAGAAAGTCATAAAATTATTTAAATATTAATCTTACAAAAAATAATAAATTTACTTTATGAATTCTATATTATTATAATAGTTTAAATTATCTGATAATTCAATTTATATGAGTTCAAATTAGTGCTGCATTTTTACTGACAACTTTAAAGAAAAAAATCATGAATGGATTTGGATTTCTCCTACTTCCATTCATGATTCTTAATTTCATTTTTAATCAAACTTTATTGTAAATATATCTAGTGTAGATTTGTTAAAAAGTTTGATCAAAATCATTTAAATGCAAATCTTATTTGTTTTTATATTTACATTAATAATGATTATCTATAGTGCTAAAACATTTTTTTATAAAATTCTACTTCTAAGTCTAATGCATATTTATAAATCTTGTCATATCCATTTCTATTAGAAATATCAGCTGAACCACAATCTATAACATAATTAATTTTAGGATTCATTCCATTTTCAAAATTCAAATTCTCTGGAATAAAACAAGCCTTGTCCTACTTTATGAAAATGTCCCTTATGATATATTCGAATTTTTGCACTTCCTATTCTAGGTATTAGTTTTAAATAAAATTTTTAAAGGATAATATCCTAACATATTAAAATATTATCCTGTTAACCATAAATCCTATAATCTTTCACACACTTCAACTAATGTTTTAGCATAATCAAATGCTTTTCTCTTTACTGCTTTTTAGTTACTGTGCAAAAAAACAGCATCATGCTTATAAACATAATTAAACAGTTACTTCAATTAAAAGAAAATATATTTTTTCAGTTATATACTTTTTATATTCATGATAAAAGGACAGAAATTATGCCAAGAGTTGTGTTTTGTACTTGTGAGTTATAACGGTATAAATTCTATATTAGTTAGCACAGATATCAATCTAAATCCCGAAACAATAATAAGACTGTATAGCTATCGTTTTAAGATCTAATGCACATTCCGTGAACTGAATCAAGTTATTGGTGCTTTTAGTTATCAGTTTGGGAGTAAATCAATGCCAAAATTAAATAGATTCACGAAAAAGGCTGAAATTGATGCTATTTATAAAGTTAAGGATGAAAAAGTAAATGAGAGAATCATATCTACACTAAATGCTGTTGAAATGCATGTTATGTGTAGCTGTATTGCCATAGGATTTTTACAAATAATAGCATTAAATTTTTCATCAACCCAATTAAATAACAAAATTTTCAGGTATTTAAGAACATCATCAACAACTATAATTTCAGAAGCAACTATAGCATGCTATTTACTGAAAAACATTATTCACATTATGGCTAAAAATGCGGGTTTAAACATAACTAAAATAATTAAGAATAAACAGGTAGACCCTTAATTTTATGCCGATCTACAGGTTTCTTAATGATAAAGAATTTTTGACTGTGCAGATTTCTATATAAGCATTTAAAATAAATGTATTAATTACAATTTCAAAGCAGTTGTGTTTTTCATATAATTTTCACAAAAAACTTAATTGAGAAACTCAGCTATATAATCCAAAATTCTTGTTATTTCAGCTTAATAACATATCCACAGCTAAATATTTATCTGCATTCGCATCTACCCTTTTTTTAAGAGTCTTTTTGTCATGGACTTTTTTATGTGGATATCTTAATTTTCAAAAAATTTATGCATAGATTTCATTTTTGTATTCTGCAATCATCTACTATTCCTTTTAATATAATTGCTGCATTATAGATGCCATTAATTAGTTTAAATCTGGTTTTGTAATTGTGAAATCTTAATGATCTCTTTTTATTCATTACTTCTTTCTCCTTGTTGTTATACTTTAATCATATAACATATAATAACTTGATTTTTAAGATTTGCTGCATAACTACTATACATAAAAATTTTACCAACCTACATTAAATGGATAATAACAAGGATAACTTCTTAAATTTTTAGGCATATATACCCACACTTTAATATTAGTCCAAATAATAAAAGAGAGGATTTTATTCACTCTCTTTTGGATTGACATGCTTTCTGTATATTTTTATTATATCAAGAATATATAGTTGTTCTTCCTATGATAATTCTTTAGAAATTGAATATTTTTTTGACAAAACCTTAGAACTTCTAAATGCTTCTAAATTACTCATTTCTCCAATACCTTTGATTAGCCACTCTTGATTGATTTCTAAAACATCACATAAAACATTGATAATTAAAGGCTGAGGTGTTTCATTCTTATCCAGTTCTATATTAGTAATCACACCTCTGGATGTACCATTTTTTTTGCAGCGTTAGACCTTTAAATTTACGAGCAGTTTGTAATACAAATTATAGTATTCACAATACCAAAAAATATGCTTACTTAACAACACTCCTAAAATTAAGGACCAATTAAAAGATGAAAGAACAGATTAATTATATAGAACCTTCTACCAATCCTTATTTTTTCCAAAACATCATTAGTTTAATGTTTAATTTCTTAATCTTTATTGGCCTCTCTTCTAATCTAGTATTTACTAAAGAATAAACCACTGGAACAACCACAAATGTAAGGAATGTAGCTGATGCAAGTCCAAATATTATAGTTACAGACATAGGCCCAAATAATGCACTCTTAGAAAATGCAAGCGGTATAAGTCCTGTAATAGTGGCTGTTGAACTTAATATTATCGGTCTAAATCTTTGACTTACAGCATGGATACATGCTTCATCTATTGAAAGACCTTCTTTTCTTCCTTCAATTATATATTCTACAAGCAAGATTGCATTTCTTATAACTACTCCAATTAAACTTATTATTCCCATTACAGCAGTTAATGATATAGACATTCTAAAAATTAGAAGTCCTATTGCTACTCCCATTAATGAAAGTGGTAGTGAACACATTATAATAAGCGGCTGTATAAAAGATTTAAATTGAACAAATAAAATTACATAGATTATTACCATACAAAGAACTCCTGCTAGCCCAAGGTTTGTAAAATTCTTTTGTATTTGATGTTTTTCTCCATCATAAAGAACATTTACACCGTTTAAGTCCATTTTATTTAATTCTTGATTCAAAGCATTTTCTATATTAACTGAGCTATAACCTGTTTTAACATCACTATATACTGTTACAGTTTTATCCTTCTTATAATGCTTTATTTGATCCAGTTGTGAACTTAAATCTATAGTTGCTACTTCTGACAACAATACTTTATTATTTGTAAGACTTGATTTTACTTGTAAATTTTTCAGATCTTCTACTGATGCAATATTAGTTTTAACTAATATATCATAATCACTGCCATTTTTCCTGTATACAGAACTGCTATATCCTTTTAAGGCAATGTTTATCTGTTTTAAAATATCAGATTTTAACAAACCATGCTCCATAGCTTTAGTACTATCTATATTTACTTTGTATTCATATGTTTTCTTTGCTGCATCATCTCTTATATTCAGTGTTCCTTGAATATCTTTCAACTTTTCCTGAATTTGATCTGAAGCAGCATAAATTTTATCTAAATCATCACCAGTAAGTCTTAAACGAATAGGTGCTCCTATTGGCTGTGCTTGTTCCAAAAGCTTTACTGACGTAGTACCTCCGGATATTTTGCTATCTAATTCACTTTGTAAATATTCAGCTAATCTTTCTCTCGAATGAAACTTCTTATTTTTTTCTATATCTACCTTGACCATAATTTGAGCTTTATCCTTTGCTGGTGCCACTGTAGGCAATGTAATATAAAATTTAGGCAGTCCACCTCCTATGGCTGAAGTATAATTTGTAACTTCTTCTTGTGATTTTAAGACATCTTCTACCTGTTTTACTAAATTACTTGTGCTATCTATATCGTCAACTTTTTCATTAGAAACGTCTATATAAATAATATCTTTATCTGCATGGGGGAAGAACTGCATTCCTAACAATTTCATTAATCCCATAGATACTATAAACACACATACAGCTGCTATAACAACCTTTATTTTATGTTTAAGTCCATATGTTAAAAGTCCATGGAATATTTTCCGAATTCTACCTTCTTTATCTGCATTTTTGCTCTTTCTAAAAAACAGAGATGACATTACAGGAGTTATAAATAGTGCTGAAATATATGAACAAGTTATACATATCATTACTACTTGTGGCAGAGTTCTCATAAATTCTCCAACTGCACCAGGTATATTTAAAAGAGGTGAAAAAGCACCTACAATAATTAGCGTAGATGTAAATACAGGTACAAATAATTTCTTTATACCATGAAATGCTGCTTCATCTCCTGACATTCCCTGATCAATACCAACCTGGACCACATCCCCAATTACAATTGCATCATCCACCAGTATTCCAAGAGCTATTACAAGTGCCGTTGTAGACATTTGATGAACTTTTATTCCAATAGCATTCATAACAATAAATGACATAGCAATAGATATAGGAATTACTGCTGAAACTACCATTGCATTTCTAAAGCCCATTCCTACAAGAACAGTTATTACTACAAGAATTACACCATCTCTAAGATTTTCCATAAATAAAGAAACTGATTGATTTACATCTTTGGGCTGAAATGTAATTTCATCTATTTTTAAATCCTGTGGTACTTGCTTCTTTATTTCATCTAATTTTTTCCTTACATCGTCACCTATTAAAACTATATTTTTATTATCTTGAAAATAACCTGAAAGCAATACTACATTTTTTTCATTATTTGTATATTTATAATTAGAATCATCATCATAATCCATATGAACATTAGCAATATCTTTAATCTTTATAGTCTGCCCAGTATCTTTAGAAACATTTATAATGGTATTTTCTATATCTTGAAGAGATGTGAAGCTTCCAGGGGTCTGCACCTTTATTTTTCCAGTGCTTAAATCTAAAGATCCAGATGGAATTTCTATATTTTGTGCCTTTAATACACCGCATACATCTTCAAGAGAAATGGAATATTTATTTATTTTACTTAAATCTACATCTACTTTTACTTGTTTATCTTGCTTTCCTTCTATATCAAATCTTGAAATTCCACTAACATTACTTAATTGTTTCTTTATATCATCTGCATAATTTCCTAATTGTTCATAGGAATAATTGTCACCAGATACACTTAGAATAACACCCGCAGTCTCTGTAAGCTTTGTATTTATTTGGCTATCTTGGCACCCATCTGGAAGCTCAGATTTTAAATCTTTTATTTTGTCTCTTAAATCACGCCATGCTTTATCTTTGTCTGCATCGTTATTTAAATAAACAATAACTATAGATGCGCTATTTTCAGAATAGGATTCACAATAATCATAACCATCTACTTCTTCTACCTTTTCTTCAATCTTTTTTGTAACCAAACTTTCCATATCACTTGGAGAAGCTCCTGGATAAACAGTTGTAATCATGGCAGCTGGAGACGAAACATCTGGACTTTCCTGCTTAGGAATAATATAGTAACAGTAGAAACCACTTATAATAGCTATAACTACTAGAAACAATACTATTTTTTTATTTTTTATAGCTGCATTAATCAATCCCATAATTCATTCTCCTTTATTTCACTGAAACTTGATATCCAGCTTTTATATTTTTCATACCTTCGTTTACAAGATTATCTCCAGCCTCTAATCCTTCAACACACACTTCATTTTCATTAGTTTGTTCGAGTGTTATGTTTTTTCTTGTTGCTCGTCCATCCTGAACTGCATAAACATAATCTTCTCCATCATTCAAAATACTGTTAATAGGAATCCATAATCCATTCTTTTCACCATCAGCAATATAAACTTTTACTGATTGTCCTATATAAAATTTGCTGTTATCTATTTGATTCAAAAGTTTAATTTCTGCACTATAAGTACCAGATTGCTTATCAGACATTTGAACAATATTTATAATATCTCCATCTGTAGTTGTATCATCTATTTTAACTTGTGCTTTTGTTCCAATCTGTACTTTCTTTACATCATTATCAGATAATCCAACAGTAACAACTTGATTTTCACTTCTAATTAATATAACTGGATAACCAGCTTGCTGCATTTCTCATTCTTTACATAGAACATCTACTACATAGCCATCTTCATCAGCTCTAAGGGACGCATCTTGAACTAGGTTGACTTTTGAATCATAATTAGCCTTTGCCGTATTAACCTGAGCTAGTGATGCTTGTTTATCCTCTGTCCTAGTCCCATTTTGAAGCTGATTTAAAGTTTCCTTAGCTGAATTTAAAGCACTTTCACTATTATCTAATTTATTTTTAACATCATTAACCTGCTGCTGTGTAGCCGCCTGCATTTGATATAAAATAACAGTCTTATCATATAAATCCTTACAATAGTTATAATTGTCCTCTGCATTTTTCACTCCTATTTGAGCTTTATTTATATCTTCAGCTTGGGCACCATTTGCTGCTTTATCATATTGTGCTGAAGCTGCATCCATTTGAGCTTTTGCTGAATCCATTGAAAGGTTTAAATCACTTTTATCTAAATCAACAAGGTTCTCTCCTTTTTTTACATGCTGACCTTTTGAAACATATACTTTTGAGATTTTTGCAGAACTTTTGAAAGAAAGTCTTCTTACTTCACTACCTCCAGTAATTCCTTCATATTCTAAGGAAATTGGATAACTTTTTTCCTGAAGTTCTACAGTTTTTACTGGATAAATTTTTATTTCAGCTTTTGAATCAGACTTACCACTACATCCACTTAATGTAACAAAATTTAAAAACACTAAACAAATAGTTAATATTTTTTTATTCATATTATACTCCTTTTCATTTCACAGTTAATATTGTTGAAAAGTCAAAGGCTTTTCTTACTAAACTGTTAATTGTTCAAAATCCATGGTTTTTCTATGCTATCGCTCAAATTATTATAGGTATTAACAAGTTTTATTATTGACGTATTCAAATCTTCACTTGCTAAAACCTGCTTATTATAAGCATTTTGTAACATTAACCCCATGGCCACTTGAACTTTTGCAAATTTAAGTTTTGTATTTGTTGAACTAACCTGCTCTTTTACAGTATCTATTTTATTTTCCAAATCAAGAAGTGTTGAATAATTTTCTTTTAATACATTTTTAAGATTCTTTTTTGTATCATCTAACTTAACTTTTGATTCATCATAATTGTATTTACCGTCTATATAAGAATCATAATATTTGAGTTGCTCATAGTATTTCAATTCTTTTTGCTCATAATCTATTAAACTTAACGCATATTTGCCTGAATCTAAAGCAGCATTACTTATTAGTATCAGTCGTCATATAATCAGATGACTTTGGAGCTGTTGGTACATCTTCATCCATGACACCTTTTATACCATCATCTTTTAAATCTTTCATGTAATCTTTAGTTAAATCCAATATTTTATCATCATATTCAAAGTAGTTGTTAAGTTTATCATCTATGTATTCATCTACAGAATCACTTATTTTAAATTTTGTATAATTCATATCATAATCAAGTGTATAATTATTTTTTTAATCTAAATCTATTAACACTTTAAAATAATCTTTACTATCATTTAATAAATTTTCTTTAGCTGCTATATCATCCTGCAAAAATTTGATTTCAATTTGCACATCAGTAATTTGGTCAGGTGTAGCCATTCCAAAATATAACTTTCCCTTTATTGCAATCCCAATGGCAATTACATTTTTAATATTTTGTTTCATTTAACATGCACTCCTTTATTTTATTAATGTGCATG
>Ga0302165_10000855_pt1 | contig 10811 bp, 8 predicted proteins | sample I_Fen_E3_2_FD_193499 | JGI IMG/M metagenome (GOLD analysis project Ga0302165, IMG submission 193499) | Peat permafrost microbial communities from Stordalen Mire near Abisko, Sweden - I_Fen_E3_2 | ecosystem: Environmental > Terrestrial > Soil > Wetlands > Permafrost | place: Sweden: Abisko... | reverse complement strand
CCAGTAAACCAGGAACCCCTGCTGCGAGAAGCGCTCGCGCACCTCCCCCTCCGAGTTTCCCAGTTCCACTAGCTCCTTGATATGGCCGCGCTCGTCGGCCATCCGGATCGTGTACTCGGCCATGAAGTGATTGATTCCTTTGGGTCAGAACCTAGTTTACCAGTTGCCAATCAGTAATCAGTAGCCGGAGATCAGTTACCAGTAAACAGCCGACTGCCCAAATCCAATACGTCGGCGCAACTGGGTACTGGCAACTGGCGACTGGCTACTAGTTCGTCAACTCCGTCCCCTGAACCACTTCCACACCCGGCGGAGGTACGAACCTAAACCTCTGGTCCGCTATTTGGACGTTCTCCTTCTGCTGAAGAAAGCGGAACTCCGTCACCGACCCGTCCATCTCTTCCACCACAATGCGCTGAATCAACCCGTCGGGCGTAACTTCCAGCAGCGTATTCGACACCCGCTCCTGCATCCCCCTGGGAACGCCTCGCAGCACGATATCCCCTGCGTTCAACGGATTGGCGTTCGTGTCAATCGCCAGCCCGACGAACTCCTTCTCCAGCTTGGCCTTGCCCAACAGATACCGCAGCGGCGAGCGCAAGTCGTCAATATCCTTCACCGGAGCACGCCGTACCTGCCGCTCTCCCGGCACATAAAACCACGCTGTCTTGCCGTCGGTCAGAAACATCTTGGGACGCGGCTGGTCATAGTCCCAACGCATCCGCCCCGGCTTCTTCAGCTCCAGCGTGCCGCTCTCGGTGCGCTTCATGCCCGCGCCGGAATAAGTTTCGGCAAACTGGGCCTGCAGCGTCTGGATGCGGCTGTAGCGCTGGTCCACCTTCTCGGCGATGGCGTGGACGTCAGTCTGGCCGACGAGTTGCGGCACCCCGGCAACAACTATCACAAACAAAGAGAGCAAACGGACGGAAATCATGCGGCTCGACATGCTTGCTCAATTCTATTGGAAGTCCCTTCCCGAAAGTCAGGGGGAGTCACATCCTTCGGAGGTACGCCCGCTCGGCAGAGTCCGAGTCAGACAGCTTCTCTTAATCTCTTACCGAAATCTAGTTGGAATGGCACAGAGAGCGTGTAATATTGTCGTTCACAGACTTGTCATTTTCCATTTCACGTTCAGGAAGGGCGACTATGCCTGCTGTCAAAGAAGCACCCCCTAAGGCCGCAAAAGGGACCAAGCCCCCGGTTCCGGCGCCAACCCCGATCAAGACCCGCGAAGCGGTAACCGCCAGTTGGGTAGGTCGTGTACCCCAACTCAGGCCGGGCCAGTATGCCGATGGCATGCCTATCCATACGCCGGAGTACGTCTGCTGCAAGCTCATTCTGCGGCCTAACAAGTTCCATTCGCGCGAAAGCTTTTTCGACTTCGGTAAAGTCTTTAAGGAGCCCGCAAAAGAGTTCGGCGTGAAGTACACGACGGAAGGCTTCATCGAACAGCCGGTCAAGATCCGCGAAGTGCTGTTTATTGACACGGATGACTTCCGCCTTTACAACAACGCCTTCATTCTTCGCCGCCGCATCCCCTACAAAGACGGCTTCCCTATCGGCGAGCCCGAAATCGTCTTCAAGTACAGGAGTGGAGAATTGCAGACGGCGGCCGAGACCGACGTCCGGCCGAACATCCTCGGCGACCACCGGGTCAAGTTCAAGGTCCAGGCCTTGCCACTCAAAGAGAAGCTCGGCGGTATCCGTCTGCTGTACTCCCACAACGTGCAATTCAACCGTGGGGCTATCGGCCTCGGCCGCGAAAACATCAGCGATATGGACGCTTTGATCGAGATGCTACCGGTGCTGGCGAAAGTCAGAAAGACTCCGAAAGAGCAGATTCATCTAGTCAGCAATACCATCGTCGAAGAAGTGCTCCAGGACATCGGCATGCTCGACTTCGGCGACGGCCTTACCTGCAAGGCCAACGTTGCCATCTGGCGTACCCGCGGCGAGCACCGCCCGCTTATCGGCGAGTTCGCCTACCAGTTCAAATTCAAGGACCGCTCCCGTCTCAGCCCCGATGCCCTGCGCCGTACCGAGGCCTTCTTCGTCGGTCTTCAGTACTCCGCCGAAGACTACATCAACCTGGGTGCCACTAAGACGGCGACGGTGTACCGTCTGCTAGGCAATGCTCCGAACTCGCACGAATGATGGTGCGGCAATCGTTATCACGGAAGGCCGGGGCGCTCGCTGAGCGTCTCGGCCTTTCTCACGATGATCTTCTCGGATTCCGTTTCGCCGTCAACGTCTTAATCGCCTCCAGCATCGTGTGGTACACGCTTCTTGAGCTCCATGACACAAGCCCCATCTGGGCAATCGCCTCGTTGGTCGCCGCCTCAGATCCGGAACCGCGGCAGGCGCGTCAACTCTTCCGCAGCCGCATCATCAACGTACTGGTTGGCTGTATCGTCGGGTTCGTGTTCATCTTCGTCGGCAGTAGCAGCCAACGAGTGGTCCCGGTAGCGCTGGCCGTTACCGTTCTGATCTCGACCTATCTTGTCCGCGTCAAAACTATGTGGCGCCAGGCTCCGATCACTGCTGCGATCGTAATTGCTGCCAGTCTCTCCAGCGCCTCCACCAAGGTTGGACTTGAGCGCGGCTTGCACCGAGTGGCGGAGGTACTCTTCGGCAGCCTGGTAGGAATGTTGGTCAGTTGGACGATGTCGAAAGTTTGGCTCGTGCGACAGCCCCCAGACCAAACCGTTGACGCGTAGCGGTCGAGCCCGGGGCGGTGGCGCGTGCTTTCCGCGATCCGCTCAGCGTGCCCCGCTCCGCCCTTCCTTCGCCTTCAATCGCGTCTTCCACTCTGCCACCGTGGGGTCGATCACTCTGCGCGGCACCACTGTTGAAAGCACCACTGACGTTGTCGTCATCCCAAACGGCGTCAGCTTGTTGATCAACTGCTCCAGGTGTTCCACCGACGCCACGCATACTTTCATAATGAACGAGTCCGATCCCGTACCGCGATAGCACTCCACCACTTCCGGCAGTGCCTGCAACAAAATCGCCAGCCTCGGCAGGATGTCGCCCACTACACTCATGCGAATTACCGCAGTCACCGGTAAGCCGACAGCACCCGGATCCACCATCGCGTGAAATCCGCGGATAACTCCTCTGTCCCGTAGCTTTTGAATACGTTCCGCTACCGCTGGCGCAGACAGCGACGTCTTCCGAGCCAGCTCTGCCGTCGATACCCGCGCATCGGCCTGCAACGCCGTCAGAATCTTCCAATCAATCTTGTCGAGCGGCTTCTTCGTTTTCATAGGAACCTTTGATTCATAAGTATTTCATATTATCTTACACATATTATAAGGCTATTACCCATGAATCTATCGTTTATAAATGGCTTCCGTCCTCTTCTGCCTCTACGCTGTTCATATACGTCCATACCACTCAGGAGCACTTCTAATGCCCGTCAAACAAAGAAGCTGGGCCGAGCCCTTCAAGATCAAGATGGTCGAAGCCGTAAAAATCACAACCCGCGAAGAGCGCGAGCGCGCCCTCGAAGACGCCGGCTACAACACCTTCCTGCTCAGGTCCGAAGACGTTTACATCGACCTGCTCACCGACTCCGGCACCTCCGCCATGAGCGACCGCCAGTGGTCGGCCATGATGCTCGGCGACGAAGCCTATGCCGGCAGCAAGAGCTTCTACCGCCTCGAAGCCGCCGTCCGCCACTATTACGGATACGAGTACGTCGTTCCCACCCATCAGGGACGCGGCGCTGAGAACCTCATCTCCAAAGTCCTCATCAAGCCCGGCGACGTGGTTCCCGGCAACATGTACTTCACTACCACGCGCCTGCATCAGGAACTCGCGGGCGGCACGTTTGTCGACATCATTATCGACGAAGCGCACGACTCGGCCAGCCTGCATCCCTTCAAAGGCGACGTCGATCTACAGAAGCTTGCCACAGTCATCGAGAAGTACGGCGCCGATCGCATTCCCTACGTCAGCGTCGCCGCCACCGTGAACATGGCCGGCGGACAGCCCATCTCTCTCGGCAACCTTCGTCAGGTCCGCGCCCTTTGCTCGCAGCACGGCATCCGCGTCATTCTTGACGCCGCCCGCGCCGTTGAGAACGCCTACTTCATCCAGCAGCGCGAGCCCGGCTACAGCGACCGCAACATTGCTTCCATCCTTCGCGAGATATGCGACCAGACTGACGGCTGCACCATGAGCGCCAAGAAAGATCCGCTGGTGAACATCGGCGGATTCCTCGCCGTCAATGATCGCAGCGTCTACGACGACGTCAGCAACCTCGCCGTCGTGTATGAAGGCCTGCACACCTACGGCGGCATGGCCGGGCGGGACATGGAAGCTCTCGCTACTGGCATCGAAGAAGCGGTGCAGGACGACCACATCCGCGCCCGTATCGGCCAGATCGAATACCTCGGCAAGAAATTGATGGATGCAGGTGTACCCATCGTTCAGCCCATCGGCGGACACGGCATCTTCCTGGACGCCAAGGCCTTTTTACCGCACATTCCGCAGACCTCGTATCCCGCGCAGGCCCTGGCCGCCGCCATTTATCTCGACTCCGGCGTGCGCGCCATGGAGCGCGGCATCGTCTCCGCCGGGCGCAACAAGCAGACCGGTGAAGACAACATGCCCAAGCTCGAACTGGTGCGCCTCACCATACCGCGTCGCGTGTACACCCAAGCCCACATGGATGTCGTCGCCGAATCCATCGTCGAGGTTTACGCCGAGCGCGACGACGTAAAAGGTCTGCGCATGATCTACGAGCCGACCTACTTGCGCTTCTTCCAGGCACGCTTCCAGCCTTTGGCAGTCGCCCCTCAACTCGAGGAAGAGCAGCTCTGCGAAGTCGGCGCTGCACGCTAAGCCTGATGTCATCGGGTGCCCCACGCAATCCGATTTTGGATTGTGTGGGTCTTTTCAGACTAGGCGAGATTTACCCGGCGGCGGCCCGCATCCACGCTACGCCGCTTCCGCCGTTTCCTTACGTCCCCGTTCCCGTTGCATCATCCGCGGCAACAGAATGAGTACACCACCATAGAACAGCAGCGACACTACTAACGAAGCCGCATTCCCGAAGCGCAGATCCTCAAACAGCAGCTTAAGCGTTCCAAATCCAACTGCCGCATACGCAACCCAGCCCAACTCAACGCGCTTCCATCGCGCACCCGCAAACGCCAATGCGAGGGCGACGGCGCACCCCACGATCGTGCGCACCACTGAAAGCTTCGACGCCACCAACCCGGCGCTTCCGCCCGCAAGTCCCACAATGGCAGATACCGCAAAAGCCGCCACCGCGAACCCAACCAGCAGCGCCGGAACCACCCATAGCACCCGCCGCGTAATCCGCTCTTCCGCCTGTCCTGCTCCCACAACGTAAGACATTCCCGCAGCGACGGCCACTACCCACACACCCCAATCCGGAGCCGCAGGAACACTTCCCGCCATTGCACTCATCGCGTAGCCGGGCAGGGATGAAACCGCAGTCGCAGCAACCAGGTACACCGACGCATGCAGCCCCAGGCTGAACTGCTTAGTCGTCGCGTACGAAAACGCCGCCAACACAGCCGCCACACACAAGAACACCACCTGCAGTCGGGCTGGTAGAAGTAGCCAACTCCCTGCTACCAGCAGAGCCGCCGCCCACGTCGCTGACACTCGCCGGTTCCGCGCGTACGACTTGTCCAGGAACCGCGACAGCGCTCCCCAGTAGCACACCGCGGCCAGTGCCAGAGATAGAACTCCCAACGTCGGAGCAATCGCCCAATGCGTCACTTGCAGTGCTCCAAACGTTGCCAGCCCAAATGCCAGCACTCCCTGCCCTATATCGAAGTACGTAATCGGCTCGCGTCGTACGAACCCCCGCACCCCAATACTTCCGCCGTAGATTGCCAGCAACCCGAAACACATCGCGGCAAGCGTTCCTACCGACGTCAGGCGATAGCCCTCCGGCACGGCCCTGCCAGACGTCATCACGTCCACCAGTTGCCAGATCGCGAAGTCCGCCGCCAGCGCGGGCAGCACTCGCTGCGTCAGCCGATGCCCCATGCACGCAGCTACTTCGCTGGCCAGCGCAATCGCCAACAGTGCCGTCGTCAAAGGCACAAAGTCGTGCGTGGCGAATAGCAGAGCGACTGCCGTGAACACTGTTGCCACGGTCGCCACCCACGGCACAAGTTCCAGATCGCTTCGCGCTGCCAATGCCAGCGTCAGCAGCATGTACGCTACCAGCACCACTCCCGTAAACGCTGACCCCAGTGCTTGAAACTTCACCGTGGACTCCCACAGCAGGGGCGCCAGAATCATCGCCGAAGTCACCGCATAGGTCGCGCTAGCGAAGCGGCTCGACGCGTGGGCTCGTACCGCCCACACCATCCAGAGACAGGCATAAACGATCGCGACGATCAGCACGGGGAGCTTTGGCACCGAGCCAGACTCCGCAATCGCCCGCAGTAAGTACGCCCCCGCGATGCCCAGCACCGCCTTGCCCAGCACGGTAATCACACCCGCAGGTGTCTCCACCGCAAGTTCGCCATTCCGAACCTTCGCAGGCATCTTTCTCAACAGCGGAGGAATCAGCAGCTCGGGCTCTTTAGCTTCCGCGTTCTCCGCTGGCGCTTCCATTGTCTCCAGCGCAACCTGTGCGATGTTCTGCTTTGCCGATTGCACTTCCAGTGCAACCACCCGCTGCTCCAATTCGCGCACTCGTTCGTTTAACAACTCGAATACCGATGCAATTCCGTCGACTGTCTCAAGCATGGACTGCCCCCACTTGGCACACCGAAGCGCCTGTCCGGCGCTATATCCACAGGCTGGTTGCGAAGTACACCACGCCCTGCCACCACGTTCAGTGACAGCAATCACAGGTGCATGTTCGCCCGCGATGGGTGGTTGGAGCCCGTCAGAAACCCGCTGGAGTCTTGCCAACCCGCGGTATAATCCACGCCATATATGCCACTAGCCGCGGGCACTCGGCTGGATTCGTTTGAAATCGTCGCGGCGCGCGGCGCCGGCGGCATGGGTGCGGTCTATCGCGCGCGCGACATTGTCCTGAAGCGTGATGTCGCCATCAAGGTCCTTCCCGAAAATTGGACCCGCGACCCCGCTCGTCTCCTTCGCTTCGAGCAGGAAGCCCAGGCCTCCGCAGCCTTGAACCATCCCAACATTATTTCCATCTTTCACATCGGCCAGTTCGACGGCTCGCCCTACATCGTCACCGAGCTACTCGAAGGCGAAACCCTGCGCGATCGCTTGCACCACGGACCGATGCGACTGCGCGAACTTCTCGACTTCGGCGCGCAACTGGCGCAAGGACTAGCCGCCGCCCACGACGCCGGAATCATTCACCGCGATCTCAAGCCCGAAAACATATTCCTCACCAAAGATGGCCGCCTCAAGATTCTCGACTTCGGTCTGGCCAAGCTCGATCCCGAAAAGTCTCCGAGTACCGACGGTTCTACTGTCACACTCCGGCCACATACCGAAGCCGGACACGTCATGGGCACCGTCGGCTACATGTCGCCCGAGCAGGTGCGCGGACTCCCTGCCGACGCCCGCAGCGACATCTTCGCCGTGGGTACAATCCTCTACGAAATGGCAACCGGCCAGCGCGCCTTCAAGAAAGCAACATCCGCCGACACCATGGCGGCCGTCCTCAACGAAGACCCTCCGCCGGTTTCCCACGTCGTCGCCAACGTCCCGCCCGGACTCCAGCGCATCATCCAACGCTGTCTCTCCAAGAGTCCCGACCAGCGCTTTCAACACGCTTCGGACCTGGCATTTGCCCTCGAGGCCCTCTCGGAGTCCGGCAGCACTTCAGTTCGGCCTTTTATACAGAAATCCGGCACCTCCACCAAGCAAAAGGTATTGTGGCCCTTAGTGGCCCTCGTCCTTGTCGCGGTTGGCCCCATTGCTTATTGGATGACTCGTCCCGAGGCCGTTCCGACGGTCGAGGCGATCACCCAGATTACTGATGACGGAAAAGCGAAAGGCGTATTCAACAGCCTGCAAACGGACGGCTCGAGACTCTACTTCAATGAGGGACGGCGAGGCGATCTTCAAATCGCGCAAGTCGCGGTGAAGGGTGGCCCGGTTTCGATCATCCCCACGCCTCTCGTCGATCCGCAGCCCTGCGGAGTCGCGCCCGATGGCAGTTTCCTATCGGTCTTGCAGGGTGGAGCGGCGCCGCCGGGCCATCCGTTGTGGAAGGTTCCGCTTCCCACGGGCGACCCAGTCCGGGTGGGCAATCTAAAAGGCCAGGACGCGACCGTCACGCCCGACGGACGTATCATGGTCGGCTCCGGGGGCGATCTGTATATCGTCGATCCCGACGGCTCGAACCTGCGCAAGCTCATCAGCGGGATGGACGGCTTTGTGGGCAATCCGGCCATGTCTCCCGATGGCAAACAAATCGCCTTCTCCTTTTACCGCATAGGCATGGGTGGAGTGGCGATATACCTCGCCAGCAGCGACGGCTCCTCCGTGCGTAAGTTGGCCGAAAATTATTACGGCTTCTGCTGCCCGGCATGGACGCCAGACGGACGCTATCTGTTATTCGAAACCCGGGCCAAGGTCATGCAGGAACTCTGGTACCTCCCCATGCAACGCAGTTGGTGGCAGCGTCGCGTTGAGCCAAAAAAACTCACGGCTCTGCCCCTTTCCCTGCATGACGCCACGCCAAATCCACGCGACGGAAAGACGATTTTCGCGCTAGGCACGAAAGAACGCGGCGAGCTGGTTCGGTATGACGCAAAAACGAAACAGTTCGTGCCCTTTATGGGAGGCATCTCCGGAACGGACGTGGTTTTCTCGCGAGATGGCAAATGGGCTGCCTACAATGCTTTTCCTGAGCTGACCTTATGGCGCAGTCGAGCCGATGGCAGCGATCGCATGCAACTGTCGTATTCGATGGTAGGGGAAGATAAAGGCTTTTCGCCCAATGGAAACGTGGCGTTCAACCCCTTCGGCGAGAACATGTCGATGGTAAGTATGGAAGGCGGACAGGCAACAGCAATTCCGAATCCGATTCCTGGTGAGGGCGGGGCCTATTTTATCGATTGGTCGCCTGACGGTAGCCGTCTCGTATTTGTCACCACCAGCCCTAAGGCGTTCGGCACGATCAACCTTCTGGATCTGGCGACTGGCAAACGGGTTTTCCTGTCGAAGTGGCAGGATTTTTGGGGAGTGCGCTGGATCGGCGCAGACAAATTGGTCGCGGCATTGAATTCGAGATTGGGCTTCAAACTGCTTGATCAGAAGACTCAAACCTGGTCCGACTGGGCGATCGAGCCTCATCCAAGTGCTATCTCCCAATGGGGAGTTTCACCCGATCACCAGTTCCTTTACTACTCAACCAGCGGAACAGACCCTCAACTGATGCGGGTGCGCATCGGTCAGAATCAGGCCGAGCCAGTCGTTAGTTTGAAAGACTTCCATTTCGCCATGTTCATTCAATTCAATGGAGTCGATCAGTGGATTAGCTTCGCACCGGATGGCTCGCCCGTGCTTACCCGCGATACCGGCTCGCAAGAAATATACGCCCTAACCGTAAATTGGCCGTAGTCAGCCTTACCAGCCTGCACAGCAAACGCCCCGGCTCACCAACGGGGCTGCTGCAACGGTTTTCTCTACTGATAGCTGATAGCTAACGGCTCTTTACTGAATCACCGGGCTCGTCACGTCCGCTGGGCCGCTGGCGTTGAAGTGCACCTCGCCTGACTCGTCCGCGAAGAAGCGCCGTTGCCCGGTCGTACCTACCTGGTCGGGCACTGCCGTAATGGTGTAGGAACGAATCGCACCATTGACCTTCTCGCCCGGCGTGTAGGTAAAGGTGTAGCCGCTCTTGCGTCCACTGGCCAGGTTAGTGTCGATTGTCTGCTCGCCGCCACTCTGGGCGGTTCCGCCCAGAGTAATCAAGTCAACCGTAAATCCCAGGTCAGGATGGCTGCTGGAATAAATCATCTCGCCCGCACTGATGGCCTTGATGCTGGCGATCGCCGACGCCTCGTGCGCCGGAATCTGCGACTTGGTGATCTTCGGAATGGTGAACGCCGCAATGATCAGGATGATCGTCACCACGATCAGCAATTCAATCAACGTGAAACCGCGATCGCGACTGCGTTTCGATATTTTCATGGACTCCACTTGAACCCGCGGAACTCGAATGTAGGAATGACGTAGTGAGACTGCATTCGTCTCGGCGAGCAACAGAAAATTATTGAGCACCGCCGCACCAATGTCAAAGCAGCATCACGGCATCTGCCTGTACTAATTGCTAGCTGCTAATTGCTTCTTCAACACTCCAGCATCTCCCGCGTCAGCTTCAACCCGGTCAAATTCCCCAGCACCGTAACCGCAATCTGGTCCTGCTGGAACATCTCGTTCGCAGCAGCTATTACGTCTTCGAGGGTAACTACCTGCACCCGTTCGATGATCTCGTCCATGCCCATGAAGTGGTCGTGGTACATCTCCTGACGTGCCAGGTTTGACATCCGCGCCATCGAAGACTCCAGGCTTAGCATCAGGCTACCCTTCAACTGGTCCTTCGCCCGCTTGATCTCTTCCTGAGGAAGCTCGCCCGCCTTGATCGCACGAAACTCCCGCATCACAGACTGCACTACCTTCGTCGCGGATTGCAGCGACGTCCCCGCATACACCGCCAGGCAGCCCGTATCTTTATAAGGATTCAGCTCCGAAAAGATCGAGTACGCCAGTCCCTGCTTCTCCCGCACGTTCTGGAACAGCCGCGAGCTCATCCCGCCGCCCAGCAGCGTGTTCAGCACATAGCCCACGAACCTCCGCTCGTGATTGATCCGGTACGAAGGCACGCC
>Ga0302165_10000849_pt1 | contig 10848 bp, 9 predicted proteins | sample I_Fen_E3_2_FD_193499 | JGI IMG/M metagenome (GOLD analysis project Ga0302165, IMG submission 193499) | Peat permafrost microbial communities from Stordalen Mire near Abisko, Sweden - I_Fen_E3_2 | ecosystem: Environmental > Terrestrial > Soil > Wetlands > Permafrost | place: Sweden: Abisko... | reverse complement strand
AACTTAAGAGAGATCTCACAAAAACTCGTTAAAAATTGGACTTCTCATACTTAATAGTAGCAATTTATTATTTCAAATCTATCTTGCTTCTACAAAACTTTTCTAACATAAACTAAATAATTATATAATCGCTTTTTAAACAATTTTACAATATATTGTATGTAATTTAATATATTTAGTTACAAAAAGTGAAATAATTGCCAAATTTAGATTCTAAGATAGTATCTACGTTTAAATGTTTCTTTATCTTTATATGATTAATATCACTTATTCCTCATAACTATTTTTTTCGTTGCATATAAGTATATAAGAAATGACTGTATACTAATATTGGTTTATGTGTATTTTGCTAGACCAAGTTAAGTATTAATAAAGGAGTTAGAAATGAAAGTTGTAATATTAGCAGGTGGATTTGGAACGAGAATTTCAGAGGAAAGTCACCTAAGACCAAAACCAATGATTGAAATTGGAAACATGCCTATCGTATGGCACATTATGAAGATATATTCATATTATGGATACAATGATTTTGTCATTTGCTGTGGATACAAGGCTCATATGATTAAAGAGTATTTTTCAGGTTATTATTTATATGGAAGTGATGTTACATTTGACTTTAGTAAAAAAAATAAGATGACTGTACACAACAATTTTTCAGAACCTTGGAAAGTTACATTAGTTGATACAGGTCTTAATACCATGACAGGGGGACGTATTAAAAGAATTCAAAAATACATCAAAAATGAAACATTTATGCTCACATATGGAGATGGAGTTAGTGATGTCAATATTACTGAACTTGTTAAGTTTCATGAATCTCATGGAAAGATAGCTACTATGACAGCAATAAATGTTGAGCAAAGATTTGGTGTTCTTGATATCAATAAGGATAATGTAATTAATTCTTTTAGCGAGAAAAAGGACAAATGTGGCAGCATGATTAATGGAGGATTTATGGTGCTTAATCCTCAAATTTTTAATTACATTGAAGAGGATAGTACAGTATTTGAAAAAGCTCCATTAGAAACAGTTGCGAAGATGGGCGAACTCATGGCTTATAAGCACAAAGGATTTTGGAAATGCATGGATACACAAAGAGATAAGCACCAACTTGATGCTTTATGGGAAAGTGGGGAGGCTCCATGGAAAATATGGTGATGAATTTGGAATTTTACAAAGGAAAGAAAGTTTTAGTAACAGGTCATACTGGCTTTAAAGGATCTTGGCTTTGTAAGATACTAATTAAAGCAGGTGCTGAAGTTATAGGATACTCCTTAATTCCACCTACAAAGCCAAATTTGTTCGAGATTTCTGGGATTCAAAAAGAAATTTACTCTGTAATTGGAGATATTAGAGATTTAGAAAAGCTAATGGATACATTTAATAAGTATAAACCAGAAATAGTTTTTCATCTTGCAGCTCAACCTATTGTACGTGATAGCTATAAAGAACCAGTTTACACATATGAAACTAATGTAATGGGAACTGTTAATATACTTGAATGTGTTAGAAAAAATAAGTGCATAAAATCATTTTTAAATATTACGACAGATAAAGTCTACAAAAATAATGAGTGGGAATGGGGATATCGTGAAAATGAACAATTAGATGGATTTGATCCGTATTCAAATAGTAAGTCTTGCTCAGAACTTGTTACTCATAGTTATAAGAACTCTTTCTTTGCAGAAGGACAAGTTGCCATTTCTACAGCAAGAGCTGGCAATGTAATAGGCGGTGGAGATTTTGCTAATGATAGAATTATTCCAGATTGCATTAGGGCAGTTGAAAAAAAACAACCTATTATAGTAAGAAATTCACATTCAACTAGACCATATCAACATGTGCTAGAGCCATTAAGTGCATATCTTATTATAGCTCAAAAGCAATATGAGGATATAAAATATGCTGGGTATTATAATGTTGGACCTAATGAATTTGACTGTATAACAACAGGAACTTTAGTGGATACGTTTTGCAAAAAATGGGGTCAAGATATGACTTGGGAAGATAAATTTATGGACGGACCTCACGAGGCTAATTTCTTAAAGTTAGATTGTTCTAAGATTAAAAGAGTATTTGGATGGAGCCCTAGGTGGAATGTAGAGACAGCAATTGCAAAAACAGTTGAGTGGGTAAAATGTTATTTGGGACAAGATGATATTAATGAATGTATGACTAAACAAATAATAGAATTTTTTAATGAGGGAGAATAAAGCATGTTAGATAATTTAAATCAACAAAAAGACAAAGAAAAAATTTTAAAGCTTGTTAGTGAATATTGTGATAAGTATCATAAAAAAGCTGATTATGTAGAAGGTCAGAGAATTCCTTATGCATCAAGAGTTTATGATAATGCAGAGATGGTTAATCTTGTAGATAGCTCCCTTGAATTTTGGCTTACATCTGGAAGATACACTTTTGAATTTGAAAGTGAATTTGCTAAATATCTAAATATAAAATATTGTAGTCTTGTGAATTCTGGTTCAAGTGCTAATTTAATTGCTTTTATGACTTTAACTTCACCACTTTTAGGAGATAGAACAGTTAAAAGAGGTGATGAGATAATTACTGTTGCTGCAGGATTTCCTACTACAGTTACACCTATGATTCAATATGGTGCAGTGCCTGTTTTTGTGGATGTTACAATTCCACAATATAATATTGATGTAACAAAGCTAGAAGAGGCTTTATCAAATAAAACTAAGGCTGTTATGATTGCTCATACATTAGGAAATCCTTTTGATTTGGGGGCTGTTAAAGCTTTCTGTGATAAGAATAATTTATGGCTTATTGAAGATAATTGTGATGCTCTTGGATCTAAATATACGATAATTGGTGAAGAAAGATTTACTGGTACAATTGGTGATATTGGAACTTCAAGCTTTTATCCACCACATCATATGACAATGGGCGAAGGCGGGGCAGTGTATACAGATAATCCATTGCTTAATAAAATAATTCGTTCATTCAGAGATTGGGGAAGAGATTGTGCTTGTCCTTCAGGAATGGATAATTTGTGTAAACATCGTTTTGATAAGCAATATGGTGAATTGCCTTTTGGATATGACCATAAATATGTCTATTCACATTTTGGCTATAACTTAAAAGCTACTGACATGCAAGCAGCCATAGGATGTGCACAACTTAAAAAATTTCCTTCTTTTGTTGAAAGAAGAAAAGAAAACTTTAGAAGATTGAAGAAAAACTTATTAGAGGTTGAAGATAAGTTTATTTTGCCTGTTCCTTGTAAAAATTCTGATCCAAGCTGGTTCGGTTTCCTTATTACATGTAAAGAAGGCGTAGATAGAAATAAGGTTGTTCAAGATATTGAAAGTAAAGGAGTTCAAACAAGAATGTTATTTGCAGGAAATTTAATAAAACATCCTTGTTTTAATGAAATGAGAGCTAATGGAAAGGGATACCGTGTTGCTGGTGAATTAACAAATACAGATAAAATTATGAATGATGCCTTTTGGGTAGGTGTTTATCCTGGAATGACTAATGAAATGATAGAATACATGGCTAAAACAATAAAAGAATCAGTTAATAAGTAATTATGAAAGGGATTGAAATGTGAAATTAAGTGATTATATTGTAACCTTTTTAATTGAAAAAGGAATAACTGATGTATTTGGTTATCCTGGTGGAATGGTAACACATCTTATGGATTCTTTTGATAAGTACAAAGATTATATTTCAGCACATGTAAATTATCATGAACAAGGGTCTGCATTCTGTGCTTGTGGATATGCTCAAACATGTAATAAACCAGGAGTTGCATATGCTACGAGTGGACCAGGTGCTACCAATCTTATTACAGGAATTGCAAATGCCTACTTTGATTCTATACCATGCTTATTTATTACGGGGCAGGTTAATACCTATGAATCAAAGGGAGATTTGCTTGTTAGGCAAAAGGGATTTCAAGAAACTGATATTGTAAGCATTGTTAAGCCTATTACAAAATATGCAGTGAAAATTTATGATGAGAATAACATAAAATATGAACTTGAAAAAGCATTTGATATAAGTTGTAATGGAAGGTTAGGCCCTGTACTTATTGATATTCCTATGAATATTCAAAGAGCTGATATTATGCCAGAAAATTTAAAATGTTATAAATCAAAAAAAGATGAAGAAGCTAGCTGTTATTATGAGAATATAAAGAATACCATATTAAAAATGTTGAAATATTCTAAGAGGCCTGTTATTTTAGCGGGGAATGGCATCAATACTGCAAATGTTAGTAATCAATTTAGAAATCTTGTTGATTTAACAGGTATTCCAGTTGTAACTAGCATGATTGGAAAAGATATATTACCCAATAATGTTGAAAATAATTTTGGATTTGTAGGTGCTTATGGACATAGATGTGCAAATTTTATTATTTCGAATAGTGATTTAATTATAAGTTTTGGTTCTAGAATTGATTGTCGACAAACTGGAAATAACTTGAAAATCTTTGCAAAAAGTGCAAAGATTATACGATTAGATATTGATAGTGGTGAACTCACAAACAAAATAAAAGATGATGAAATATCTTTTATTGCAGATTTAAAGAAGATAATACCAATGCTGAATACAAAGGAATTTAAAGTAAAAAATAACTATAGAAAATGGATAAATGCATGTAATAGAGTACAAGAGGAACTTAAGTGCATTGACTTACAATATGAAAATAATATTATAGAAGAATTATCATATATGGTTCCAGATAACTCAATTATTACAACTGATGTTGGACAAAACCAGGTATGGGTAGCACAATCTTTTATTTTGAAGAATAATCAAAAGATGCTTTTTTCTGGAGGACATGGTGCAATGGGATATTCACTTCCAGCAGCCATTGGTGCTTATTATGGCAGCAAGAAAAAAGTGATTTGCTTTAATGGAGATGGTGGATTGCAAATGAATATCCAAGAACTTCAATTTATAGCAAGAGAAAATATCCCTGTTAAGGTTATATTACTTAACAATAAGTCTTTAGGAATGATTCGTCATTTTCAGGAAATGTACTTCGAATCAAATTTTGTACAAACAAAAAAAGAATGTGGCTATGCAACTCCTGATTTTGAAAAAATTGCAATTGCTTTTGGTTTGAGATATATAAATATAAATTCTATAGAAGAAATTTCGAAATGCAAAAATATGTTAGTAGAGAATAAACCTTGTTTTATAGAAATAAACTTAAATGACAATACTTCTTTGTATCCTAAGCTTAGTATAGGAAGACCAATTCATGATCAAGATCCACTTTTAGAGAGAGAGTTATTTAATAGGTTAATGAAAATGTGCAATATTTAAGTGCAGTAGAATTAGCAGTAATAATGCTAGTTCTACTAATTTATAACATAGTAAATAGAAAGAGGAATAATAAATATGAAAAATGTGGTAGTAACAGGTGCTACTAGTTTTATAGGAGTACATATAATCAATGAATGTCTCAAAAATAACTGTAAAGTTATAGCTGTAATTAGACCAAATTCAAAAAATTTAGATAGATTACCTAAAAACAATCTTTTAACAGTCCTACAAATAGATATGAAAAAAATTGAAGACATTGTTGAAAAAATTAAAATTAAAAAAATAGATGTATTTTACCATTTAGCATGGGATGGTGTAAGATTGCCCTATCGTGATGATGCTGTTTTACAGAATGAAAATTATTATTGTGCAGTAAATACTATGAAAGTTGCTAAATTACTAGGATGTGATATATTTATAGGAGCTGGATCACAGGCTGAATATGGTAAATGTGTTGGCAAGATTAATGAAAGCTATCCTGCAAAACCGGTTACTGAATATGGTAAAGCTAAATTAAAAACTTATCTAACACTTAGAAAAATGGCTAAAGCTTATGGTATAAAATTTATTTGGGCAAGAATATTTAGTGCATATGGTATTTATGATTATAAAGGAACACTTGTTATGTCAGCCTTAGATAAGATGAAAAGAAATGAAAATATACAATTAACTCAATGTACACAAAAATGGGACTTTATCTATGTAGAAGATTTAGCACGAGCAATGTATTTACTTGCAAATACGTCTTGTATGGATGGAATATATAATATCGCAAGTGGGGAAAGCAGGCAGCTTAAAGAGTTTGTAATAGATATGAAAGATATTTGTAAATCAAAAAGTGAACTACAATTTGGAGCACTACCTTATAATGGTGAAGGTATTGTAAATTTTGAACCAATTGTAGATAAATTAAAACAAAATATAGGATGGTCTTGTAATGTGAATTTTAAGGAAGGAATTAAAAAGATATTAGAATTTATTGGTTTGGAGATAGATGAATGAAAAAATGAGTACATTAATTCATACTTATAATGAGGTGTAAAGAGTAGTCCCACTAAGTCAGAAATTTGTTAAGTTATTTGAATATGTATTAGAAAATTATAACTATACAAGTTTGTGAATGTTCTCCTCGCATAGGGGTAAGATCATTGTGTGAATATTTGTAAAATATAAACAATGCACTAAATTTGAGGGATATGGGTTGTATTTAGAAGTTAGTAGAAAAATATAACACAGCATTCATTGCTTAATTGATATTAGCCGCCGTTCTGCTTAATTTCTCAAACTTTTACAAAAAATAAGATATATAGCTAATAATAAGCTATATATCCTGCTAAATTATTATAATAGAAAATTATATACAGAAAAAATTTCACATACTCAAATTTAATCCTATACTTTATAATATTAGACTTTTTTATAAGTTTCTTGTAGATCAGACTTATACCTTAAGGCCTGGCTATGTTTTTTCTATACCTTATCTGTAGGTCAGCATAAATAACTTTATCACTGTCTCAAATATCATATCTTCTCAAAAGATTGGAAAGTGCATCTAAAACATTTCCGCAGCTTATACAATAATTTGACTCAATATTAGGAACGTTCTGATTGAAAAATGGTACTTCATAAAATACATTCCTAAAATCTATTACAAGCTTCTTGCATATAGAAGTCAATATTTCGTATATAGTCATCTTCATAATAATAATCAGATGCAAGAACTAAAAGAACTGCACCTTCACTAAAATTATACATTTCTCTCCAAATATATGGTCCAATATATAGACCTACAGATGAATTATCTAATATAAATTCCGTTTCTTCTTTTGGAGTTTTAACCTTTATTGTTACAGAACCATTAAGACATAGTAATACTTGATGAAGTTTTCGATGAGCATGAAAACCTCGTGTTATATCTTGTGGTACTTTAGTAATATAATAAACTCTTTTTATATCAAAAGGAACATCAACAAGTTCCTCAATAGGTGTTAGATCGCCATACTTACCTTTTATATTTAAAAATTTTAATAGGGAACAATTATACATGTTACCTCCTTAATAAATATTGTTAAATATCTTCTAAGAATTTTCTTAAATATTCTTTATTTAATTCAAAGCTATTCTGATAATGTTCACTATTTGTATAACTTGGAATCTTTGCATCTAAATATAACACTGTTGTCCTAATGCATTGTTGATAAAGCTATTTATTTTAAGCTCTCACTTTTTAGCCATTCCTCATAACCAATTTTATCCCAAGGCATTCCTCTGGAGAAAGTATACTTCCATGGATAAACTTGTTGATTAGTAAGCTTATTTACTATATCTCGCGTTAAACAAATCTTTTTTGCAGGATTTCCAACAACTACAGTTTCTTTTTCAACGTTTTTAGTTACAACACTTCCTGCACCTACCAAAGATTCTTCACCTATATTTATTCCTGGTAGAATTATGCTTCCAGCGGCAACAGCAGCATAATCTTCTACAGTAACTCCTGCTAAAATTTCTGAGGGGGGGGTAGGGTCATTAGTCAATATTACATGAGGAAAGATCCAAACAAAATTTTTAATTAAACTTTTCTCACCGACAAATACGTTACTATGAAGACTAACATAATCTCCTATAATACATTCTTTCTGCACATCGGATGATGTTCCGATTCTAACATTGTTACCTATAATAGAGCTTTCTCTAATTGTTACTCTATGACCAGTTTGAAAGTTACTGCCTATAGTTGTATCTCCATAAATAATAGTTTCACTCCTTATTAATGCATTTTCTCCAATAATTAAAGGGTGTACTTTATTTATTTTATCAGAGTAGAAATCCATTAAATATTCTCCAAGAATACACCTTCCGCCTATAAAACTACCTTTTTTTATGTGGACATTGTCTCTTATTATTACTCCATAATCTATATAACAATTATCTTCTATTACTACATTATTGCCCATGATAACATTTTCTTTAATTGTAGCAGTATCTGAAATTACACATTTATTCATACAACCACCTAACAAATTGATATTAGAATATTTTCATTAAATGAAATAAATTGATTTCTATTTTAGTTTATGCATATACTAAAAAAGTGTGTCTACACTGTTGTCCGAATATACTAGCCATATTTGAAATCCAAGGTCATTCTATCGTTTTGGGTTATATAAAAATAGATAAGAATTTATTTAAAGAAAACCTAAATTATTGTAGTAATAATTTCGCTTTCATATTTCATATCATGAATCTCACCAACAATTATACCGTCAGGACTTCCATCAACATACTTATTTTTAACAGGGCATAATTCTGTTGCTCCTTGTAAAAACCACTCGTACTCTAGATCAATATGGCCAATATCTATAGCTTGATAGCCCTCAATACATAAATCATATGCTAATACGGTAGCTGTAGGGCCAAGTGCAATGAGTATTAGTTTTGAGGCATCCTGTTTTTTTACTTCGTCTAATATTTCATCATATTTAAAAAATGCATTTATAGCAGGACATAATATTCTTTGAATACTTTTACTATTATTGAACAAATCGTTTCCTACACCTAATCTACTTTTTTCACCTTCTACAATTACAATATCTCTATTATTCCATATAAGTTTAGCCTTATCAAATAATGCTTTTACTTTACTTTTATCTTTAGACGGGAGATATAATCGTGACATATATGAATTGTAGTATTCCCTATTCATATCTATATAATGGTTTAGCATATTTCCATAAGAATTCACCCACCAAGTCCAGAAATCACTCAGACAATCCACATCTCCAAAAACTGGAGGGAGACATACTATGTGATTTTCAAGTTGGCTTTTAATAACTTCATCCAATCGTAAGCTTAATCTTGTATCGATCACTTGAAAACGTAAATTGTGTAATAGCATGAGCATAGCAAATTCACCATCTCTAAACCGACTAACTGAACATTTATCATTTATAACTTTATTTAAAGTTTCATCTATTGTTTTAACTAATACTTGTGTCAAATTTATCATCTCCTAAACATCTCAAATCACCTATATGGAAATTATTTTTCAAGTAGGGTAGTGTGCATTATGTTATTTAGTATCTTCTTGGAGTTATTCCAATAATATATTTATAAATCTAGTATAACAATTTTTATATTCATCTCTAAGCTTCATTATTTCTGAATTATCTTTAGAACTATTATTATATTGATTACCAAGCATATTCAGATGTCCAGCATATTGACTGTACCATAACGTAAGGATTTCTATAAGTTCCTTTCTATTTTTAATAAATACTTTATTTTCATAAGAAGAAATAATCAGATTAAAATAATCAGTTGCAATCCAAAAAGATAAAGCCGTATCATTGGTATTTTGTGAGGCATGAATTCTAAATTTGCTTAAGGGTTCAGAAATATAAATCATGTTTCCTCTCCTTAACAGATTTAACCATAATGATACATCACTTAGACAAGTGATTTCGTATTTATCATAATCAACAATATCAAAGTCCACCACCCTTTTTCTAAACATGGCGGTAGTGAGTTCACCAATATAGTTAATTATAGAAAAAAGCATCTTTCTTCCTGCTTCTTCTCCAGTCAAACGTATATCATAAGGATATTGACAAATAGTCCTAAAAGTATCATCTAAATATTCACCATTTTCATTGATCAATTTTCTGTAGCTTGTTATAAGAGAAAGTGTATCATCATAAAGGAAATAATTAATCATCTTGTCTATTCTATTTGGGCTGTAAAGATCATCATGTAACAAATAGCTTATATACTCGCCTGATGATTTTACAAAGCACTTTCTAATATTATTCTGGCCTTTAAGGCCAGAGGGGCCCCCATTGTTAAAATATTTAATTTTATTGGTTTTTTGCATATATTGTTCAACTAATTTTTGTACATCTCTAGTTGTACTATCATCACATATAATAATTTCAGTATTTCTATAAGTTTGATTCAATGCAGAATCAAGAGCTTGTTCAAGATATTTTGTTTGATTGTAAGTAGGTATTAATATACTAACCAATGGTAATATATCTTTAGAATAATTATATAGAAATTTATTTCTATATTCTTCAAATCCATTTGATGTATTTACAATTCCACTGGCATGAATACACCAGGCATTTTCTTGACTCGGAACTACTACCTTAAGTCCTTTTCGGAGAAATTCAACACTTTGTGAAACATCATAAAAATGCCAGCCATCAAAAATATCTTCTCTCCATGGTAGGTCATATTGAGTTATCATTATAAGTCCATCTATTCCTTTTACGTCTGTATAAAGATCCTTAACTTCATTAAAGTTCAGCAATTCCATCAATCCGCTATGACTGTCAAAAACCTTTCCAACTTTAGAATGGTCTTCCCACCATATTCCTGATACCGGAATAATTTTTGCACCAACCATACCTATAAGTCCTATATGTTGATCTGTCTTGAAAATATTTACTATATCATTAATGAAATTTGCATTTTGTATAAAAACATCTTCATGAAGATAAACCTTGTATTTAGAATCACTTTTTTGCATAGCATCATTATATGCAG
>Ga0302165_10000847_pt1 | contig 10869 bp, 7 predicted proteins | sample I_Fen_E3_2_FD_193499 | JGI IMG/M metagenome (GOLD analysis project Ga0302165, IMG submission 193499) | Peat permafrost microbial communities from Stordalen Mire near Abisko, Sweden - I_Fen_E3_2 | ecosystem: Environmental > Terrestrial > Soil > Wetlands > Permafrost | place: Sweden: Abisko... | reverse complement strand
GGGCAACAAAACTTGGAATAGAAATTACAGGTTTAACTAGTGAACAAGCAAGAGATAAAATAAGAGCAGCAGTAGCAACAAAACTTGGAGTAGATATAACAGGTCTTTCAAAGGAAGATGCAAATGCTAAAATTGAAAGTGCAAGAGCAGCAAAGCTTGGTGTAGACATTACAGGATTATCAGCTGAAGATGCAAAAGCTAAAATACAAGCAGCCCTTGAAGATAAAACACAGGCTACAGCTGAAAAGATTTCAGCAAAAGCAGCAATTCTTGGAATTGATATAACAGGATTATCAAATGAAGACGCAAAAGCTAAAGTACATGTAGCTATTGATGCTAAAAATCTTGAAAAACTTACTCAAAAGGCAACAAAACTTGGAGTAGACATTACAGGTCTATCAAATGAAGAGGCAAGAATTAAAATTCAAACAGCAGAAGCAGCAAAGCTTGGAGTTGATATTACAGGATTATCAAAGGAAGATGCAAAAGCAAAAATAAAAGCAGCTATTGAAGCTAAAAATCTTGCAGCACTTACTGAAAAAGCAACTAAGCTTGGAGTAGACATTACAGGCCTATCAAATAAAGATGCAAGAACTAAAATTCAAACAGCAGAAGCAGCAAAACTTGGAGTTGATATTACAGGATTATCAAAGGAAGATGCAAAAGCAAAAATGAAAGCAGCTCTTGAAGCTAAAAAACAAGTAGTAACTGAAAAGCTTTCAGAAAAAGCTACAAAATTAGGTGTAGATATTACAGGTTCTACTAATAAAGAAGCAAGAGAGAAAATTAAAGAAGCTCGTCAAGAAGAAAAGGCAACAAAAACTACTAATACAGCACAATAAGTAATTTAATAGATTCAAAAAATCAAAAGTTTTCGTACTTAGAAAAGATGTTGATTGTATTTGAATTCAACAGTGACTTTTAACTAAATATGAATATTTAATAAAAAGGGGGTACTTTCAATCATGAAAGTACCCCTTTGATAAATTACAAATAATTATATCTATAATTTTTGAATATGCCTAAGTTATAGAATAAAGAAACAAGCTGCAATTATTGCATATACAGCAAGTAGTTGTACACCTTCTAGCCAATTAGATTCCCCATCATTTGATACTCTGTTAGCTATTAGCACTGCTACTATAAGTGCTATTAATTCAAATTCATTAAATACAATACTCATAGGAGTAAATAATAAACTTAGAAATATTAATAATGGTGCTACAAATAATATTATTTGTAAACTAGAGCCTATAGCAATTTCTAAAGCTACATCCATCTTATTCTTCATTGCCATAACAATACCAGTACTATGTTCAGCTGCATTTCCTATTATGGGAATTATTATTATACCAACAAAAAACTCACTAAGACCTAAGCTTTTAGTTATAGGTTCTATACCACTTACTAAAAATTCACTTTCTATAGCTATTAATACAGTAGAAACAACTAATACTGATATTGATTTTTTTAAAGACCACTTAACAGTACCTTCATTTTCTCCTTCAGAATTAACTACATATATATCTTTATGTGTGTAGAATGAAAAAATTAAACTTAATATGTATATTGTAATCATTATTACTGCAACAACTAAACTTAGTCCTTCATACCTTGTATTTAAAAGAGCAGGAGCTACAGTATGTGTAAATAATGCTGGTATACATAAACCAACAACTGCAAATAATAGCATACTTGAGGAAACTTCAACAACTTTTTTATTGAAAGTTTGAGTTTTGTACTTTAATCCTCCAGCAAGCATACTTGCACCAAGTACTAACAATACATTTCCTATTACAGCACCAGCTATGGATGATTTAACAACTTCAAAAAGACCTTCCTTAAGAGCAAAAAATGATATTATAAGTTCTGTGGCATTCCCAAAAGTACCATTTAAAAATCCACCTATTTTAGGACCAGAATAAAATGAAATTTCTTCAGTTCCTTCTCCCATAAGTCCGGCTAAGGGAATTATTGATAATGCTGCAAGTACAAACATTATAGATGGAGATGCATGCATAAATTCAGCTACAAGGCTTATTGGAACAAATACAAGCATATACTTTAATATCTTCATAAAATATTGACCTCCTTAATTTAATTACTATAAATATAATAGTAGCGCTATTAAAATCTTATAAATATAACCATGAATTAATAAATTATTAACAAATTACAAATGAGCATACTTACAATATTATAATATATTAATTGATATTATGCTATATTTAACTATTTAAGAAAGTAATTCAATTAGTTAAATAGCACATACTTTGTTATTTAAAAGTATGTGCTATTTAACTTAAAAGTATTTTTCAATTTCGATTATTATGTTATATTAAGATTGAGAATATATTGAATTTATTAAAAGTACAAAATTAAGCGTGAAAAAGCTAACATTTTTATTAAAATGAAAATGTATAACTTGCGCAAAATTATTATAATCAAGGAGGTACAGATGTGTCAGTAAAAATGTTGCATACATGTATAAGAGTTAAAAATTTAGAGGAATCTTTAAAATTTTATAGAGATGGATTAGGTCTTATAGAAACTAGGAAAAGGGATTTTCCAGAACATAAATTTACTCTTGTTTATTTATCAAATGAAATTGGTGGATATGAAATAGAACTTACATATAATTATGATGTAGAAAAACCATATGAAATTGGAAATGGATTTAGCCATACAGCTATTGGAGTGGAAAATTTAGAAGAACTTAGAGAAAAACATATAGCATTAGGATATGAAGTTACTGATTTAAAAGGATTACCAGGTGAGAAGCCAGGGTATTATTTTGTAACTGATCCAGATGGATATAAAGTTGAAGTTATAAGAATATAAAGTGAAACTTAGCTTAGTTGAACTAATCTAGGGTCGTGTTACTGTTAGCGCCCATCTTAATAGAAAGATGTAACCCAAAGTGAAATTTTTTATATTTTATGATTCACTTTCTTCAGTAAATCTGATGGGAGTGTTACAGTGATTAGACATCAGATAAATAAAAAGCTGTTTCAAAATTTAGATTTTTGAAATAGCTTTTTAATATGTAGCCACTTTTGTTTGGATTTCCATAATATGGGATAGAAATGTGTATTTATATAAATTCGTATGATATAATTCATTTAAGGACTAAAGTAAAGAAGGATGTGGGTTTATGGACAAGAAGAAAAATATTTATATGTTTATAGGTGTAGGAGTTGTTGTTATTCCGCTTATTATATGTGGGGTTGCTTTATTTATGTATAATAAATCACATAAGCCCGAATATAAATTGACACAATATGTAAATTTAATAAATGCAAAAGATTATGAGAAAATGTATGAATTAACTGATTCTGAAACAAAGAAAACAGTTTCTAAAGACGATTTTATTACAAAAAATAAAAACATATATGAAGGTATTGGCGCAAGTGACATTAAGGTTGAAGTTAAAAATGTTGAAAAAAAGAGCAATGTAGCAACAATTGATTATGAAACAACTATGAATACTTTATGTGGAGAATTAGAATTTTCAAATACCGTAACTATGACAAGAGAAATAGGTAAAGATTATACTGTGAAGTGGAATTCAAAAGCTATATTTCCAGAATTAGCAGATAACGATAAGCTTAGAGTAAAAACTATAAAATCTAAAAGAGGAGATATTATAGATAGAAATGGGGCAAAGCTTGCTACAGATTCTGTTTCATCTAATGTAGGTATTGTTCCAGGAAAATTAGGTGATAATAAAGAGCAATCTATTAATGATATTGCAAAATTATTAGAAACTTCTGTAGAATATATAAATAATCAATTAGGTGCATCATATGTAAAGCCAGATATGTTCATTCCTATAAAGGCAATACCATATGGCGATGAAAGAATTCCTAGTTTACTTAAGATTTCAGGGGTTCAGATTAATGATAAAGACGCAAGAATATATCCATTAGATACAAAAGCGGCTCATCTAACAGGATATGTCCAAGCTATAAATGCTGAAGAATTGGAAAAACATAAAGACGAGGAATATACTGAAAACTCTTTAATTGGTAAGGCTGGACTTGAAAAAGCATATGAGGAAAGTCTTAGAGGGATAGATGGATCAGAAATATATATTCAAAATAAAGATGGTGAGAAAAAAACATCACTTATAACTAAAGAAGTTAAAAATGGCTCGGACTTAAAATTAACTATTGATGGGAATATGCAGTGTCTTTTATATAGTCAACTGGAAAAAGATAAGGGATCTGCTGTTGCTATGAACCCTAACACTGGGGAAGTATTAGCACTTGTAAGCACTCCAGCATATAATCCTAATGACTTTATTTTAGGTATGTCTAATGATAAATGGAATAGCTTAAATAATGATTCAAATAAGCCTTTATATAATAGATTTCAAGGAACAGCAGCACCGGGTTCTTCTTTTAAGCCAATCACAGCAGCTATTGGAGTTGATACTAAAAAGCTTGATCCAAATGCTGATAAAAAAATAAGTGGACTTAGCTGGAAAAAAGATAGTTCTTGGGGGAATTATTCTGTTACAAGAGTAAGTGAATATGGTGGAAATTCTAATCTTTTAAATGCACTTGTTTATTCAGATAATATTTATTTTGCACAGGTAGCATTAGATATAGGAAAGGATACCTTTAAAGATAAGTTAAATAGTTTTGGATTTTCAGAAAAAGTTCCATTCGAATTTCCATTATATAATTCACAATTTTCAAGTGATAAAAGTTTTAAAACAGAAGTGCAATTAGCGGATAGTGGATATGGACAAGGAGAAGTATTAATGAATCCAGTTCATTTAGCAGCTCTTTATACAATGTTTCAAAATGAAGGAAACATATTGAATCCTTATCTTATATATAAACAAACTCCAGAAAGTAAAGTTTGGAAATCAAATGCTGTATCCAAGGAGTCTGCAAATATAGTTCTTCAAGATTTAATACAAGTAGTAGAGAATCCAAACGGGACAGGTCATGCTGCCTTTACTAGTGGTTTAACTATAGCAGGAAAAACAGGAACAGCAGAAATAAAAGCTTCGCAAGATGATACTACTGGAACAGAGCTTGGATGGTTTGTAGGTATGACTACAAATAAAGCTCCGAATAATTTATTAGTCGTAATGATGGCAGAAGATGTTAAAGATAAAGGTGGTAGCCATTATGTAGTCCCTAAGGTTAAAAAAGCATTAGAGACAATAAAATAGAGTCTAGAATAAAAAACAAGCTACTTTTAAATTAGGTAGCTTGTTTTTTATTTTGATTGTTATATTTTTCTAAAAATGTTTTTTTTGTATCAATATAATTGTTTGTCCAATAAAAAATAATATTACTATCAAATTATGACAAAAAAATATATTTTCAAATAGTATAATTACTTAGAGGAGTACGCAACCGGTTGCATTTAGATATTATGATTCGGGTTCTGCAATTATATAAGGAGACGTGATTAACTACATGAGCATTAAATATAAATTGATAATTAGCTATTTAATACTGATTATATTTACAGTAAGTACTTTAGGTTTTTTTATTGGAAAAAAGTCAAATGATGCAGTCTTTAACGAAGTTAAAGAAAAAAGTCAACGTATAGCAGAGTTAATTAATACTACAACAAGTGTAAGGAATGAGTTGCTTACTGAAAATGTTACTAATAGTTTAAATCTTGTTGAGAAATTATTAAATAATTTTGATGATTTTAATGTAAATAATTCTGAAAGTTTAAAAGTTGGAGAGTATGATTTGCCAGTTTTATATGCTAGAAAGGAACGAGTATCATTAGATAATACGATTGTTGATAAAATAAAAGAATCAACTGGTGCAATAGCTTCTATATTTTTATTAAATAACAATAAGCTAATAAGGGTATCTACGAATGTTATTAAAGATAATAAAAGAGCAGAAGGAACATACATATCTAATGATTCAGATATTTACAACAAAATAATAAAAAATGCGATATTTTGTGGTAAAAACATAGTTGAGGGTGAAAGTTATATAACAATATATAAACCGTTACTTGATAAAAATAAAAATGTTATAGGAGCAATAGCTTTAGGTTATAAGATACTTGATGACTATCTAGAAAAATCAATAAGTGATGTTAAAATAGGACAAACAGGATACATATATATAATAGACTCAAAAGGAAATGAGATTGTTCATCCTAGAAATAAGGGTACTAATATAGGTGAATATGATTTTGCTAAAGAAATAATTTCAACTAAAAATGGAACAATTGAATATACGCATGAAGGAGTTCATAAGTTAGCTTATTATAAGTATTTTGAACCATGGGATTGGTATATTGTTACCACAGCTAATTACGATGATTTAAAATCTTCATCGACAGTAATTTTACATACATTAATACTTAGTGGGTTAGTAATAAGTTTTATTGGTGTAATAATAGCTTTATTTATGGCAAGCACCTTAGTGAAGCCAATTCATAAATTAATATCATATATGGAAATAGCGAGTACAGGTAATTTAACAGTACGTTCAGATATAAATAGTAAAGATGAAATAGGAATATTATCTAATAGTTTTAACAAAATGATATCTGAAAATAAGAGGCTATTTGAAGAAGCAGTAAAATATGATAAATTAAAAACTGAGTTTATTGCTAATATGTCTCATGAATTAAGGACACCTTTAAACATTATTTTTTCTACAATTCAGTTATTTAGTTTATATATAAACAAAGGTGAAAACTTAAATATAGGTAAATTAACCAATAATATAAGTATTATCAAACAAAATTGCTATAGGCTATTAAGATTAGTAAATAATTTAATTGATATTACTAAAATTAATTCTGGATATATGGAGTTAGATTTAAAAAATAACAATATAGTAGAAGTTGCAGAGGAAATAACATTATCAACTGCTGAATATGTAAGAAATATGTCAAGAACGATTATATTTGATACAGATGTAGAAGAAAAAAATATGTCTTTTGATGAAGAAAAACTAGAGAGAATTTTGCTTAATTTAATTTCTAATGCTACAAAATTCACAAAACCAGGAGATATAATTGAAGTTGGATTATATGATAAAGATAATTACATTGTTATTTCTGTGAAGGATAATGGCATAGGAATTCCAGAAGATAAACTATCAAAAATTTTTGAAAGGTTTAAGCAAGTAGATCCTTTATTAAACAGAAGTCATGAAGGCAGTGGTATAGGGTTATCGATAGTTAAGTCCTTAGTTGAAATGCATGGAGGAACAATTAAGGTAAAAAGTGAATATCAAGAAGGTACTGAATTTATAATAAGTCTACCTGTTAAGCTTGTTTCTAATAATAGTGATGAGGATGTCAAAAAAGATTTAACAAGACAAACAAATGTTGGAAAAATACACATTGAATTCTCAGATATATATAGTTAACAAGATATGAATACTAGACATATTTTAGAATAATTTAGGCATATTTAAATTAATTAGTTCATAGTAAGCTATTAACTTATGTAAAAAATAAGCTACTTAAAGTATAGTAGCTTATTTTTGTGGAACAGTATATATATCTTTATGTGTAAAAAATGATATTATAAGTTCTGTGGCGTTTCCAAAAGTAATATTAAAGGTTACGTTCAAAAATACTCATTTTTTTATCATCTTTAAAGTCATCTATAGAATGTATATCAAGTTTTTCTAATACATTATCAAGTATGCTACTATGAACAGGTACTTTAATAGGAGAGGCGTATGCAAAATCATCAGCAGCTATCTTACCTTGCTCTGGAGGAATAATAGCCTTTGGACCACCAACACATCCACCAACACAGCCCATACCTTCAAGAAAATTCGCATTAACATTATCTTTTAATGCATTTTCAAGGAGTTCTTTACATTCTTTAATACCAGAAGCTTTAGTAGCTTTAAAATATTTAAATTTATTAGGATAAAGCTCTTCTATAGTTTCAGAAACAGCAATTGAAACACCGCCACTGCGAGCATATAATCTTCCACCTCTTGAAGCATATTCAATTGAGGGAACACCTTCTAATTTTCCTGGATCAATATTTAAAGCTTTAAATATTTCATAAAGTTCTTGGAACGTTAATACAAAATCTACAGCATCGTTTAAATCTTTATCTTTAGCTTCTGCTTTTTTAGCAATACATGGGCCAATAAAAATAACTTTTGCATCTTTATTAAGTTTTTTTACTATACGAGCAGCAGCAACCATAGGGGATACTGACGGTGACAAATCTGGAATAAGTTCTTTATAAACCTTTCTTAACATTCCAATCCACAGAGGACAACAACATGAAGTTATCATCAAATCATTAGGTCCATGTATATGTTTATCAAATTCAACTGCTTCTTTTATTGTTAATACATCAGCAGCAAAGGCAACTTCAATCATATCAGTAAAACCAATTTTTATAAAAGCTTCTCTTAACTGATCCATAGTTACATTATCACCAAATTGACCACTAATGGCAGGAGCAACTGCAGCAATAACTGTTTTATTATTCTTTATTAAATCTGCTACAGGAAGGAAATAAACTTTATCTAAAAACAGTCCCTGTTTGCAAGAATCAACACATAATCCACAATTAAGACAACGCTCAGAATCTATATAAGTAGATTTTTCTTTTTTGTCATAAAGAATTGCATCAAAAGGACAAGATGCTTGACAATTAAATTTACCATGTTCATTTTTAGAACATGTTTCTGAGCATCCTTTAATCTTTTCAATTAATCTGTTATGAACAGTATATTCTGTTATTGCTTTCTTTAAATTGTATACATAATTATTATCAAACTTCATATCAACTCCACATAGTGATGAAATAATAGAAAAAGTTTCTTGTGGTGATTTTTCATGACAGACCATAATACGTGTAAGAGTTTCATCAAAATTACCTTCATAGTATGACCTAACTAACTCATCAAATAAATCATTATATTTATTATTCATTAAGACACCTCCAAATTACAAGAATATAATTCTAAATATATTATTATTATGTATTTATTTTAAATAATAATACTTAAATCTAAAATAACCTGAGTTTATAAATTTAATTATATTAATATGCATGAGTAAAATTGAATTGTAATTTATAACAGTTTTCATATAGATTAGTAGTGAAAAAATAAAAAAATAGATAAATATATTTATTTAGAAGGAAATTACAACATAGATGTAGAATTAAAAAATAAATAAGTTTGTAAACGTATAAACAATTATGGAAGTATCAGCTATTAACTATCTTTTGAATGATATTGTTTACAGAAAACAAAATTAATCAAATATTGTGCTTTAAAAGCAAATTATTATCAAGGAGATGACGGGGTGTTTATATATATATTAAATTTGTTAAATGATGGTTTAAAGAAAAAAAATAATATTTGTGAGCTCTCAGCTTTTGAAATTATAAAGGATACAAAATATATTTCAGAACTGGCGGGCATTAAAAAGAGTTTTGATTTTAAAAATATTAATGATAAATTAGTTAATGTTTTCGAAATTTTAAATAAATATAATTTATCTGTTATAGATAGTATGGAGATTTTGAATATACTTATAACAAATAAAAATAATTCGTGGATATTAGATTTTTTTTATAACGGTGATAGTAATAATAAAAAGGAAGTAGCATTGGAGTTAGCTTTAAATTTAATTATGAATAAAGCATTCGAAAAAGATAAAAAGGAGAGGGAAGCAAAGGCAAATAAATTATTGAAAGACATTAGAGAGGCTGGATTTGCTAATGCCAATGAAGCAAGAATTACTGGAGATGGATATTATGAAAGTTATGTGTTTTAAATAAAAGGAAATAGATTCAAGTAACAGTTTAAATAAATAGAGGAGCATCTATATAAATAGATGCTCCTCTTATATAATGAAATTATGCTTGGTTTACTGATCCAAATAATTGCATTTTTTCTTTAACACAAACTTTGATAGCTTCGAATCCAGGATTTAATAACTTTCTTGGGTCAAATCCTTTTCCTTCTAAGTCTTTTCCAGCTTCGATATATTTTCTAGTAGCTTCTTGGAATACTAATTGACATTCAGTGTTAACGTTGATCTTAGCAACTCCTAAAGATATAGCCTTTTTGATCATATCTTCTGGAATTCCAGTACCACCATGTAATACTAATGGCATAGAAGTTCCAACTGCTGCTTCGATTTTAGCTAATGCTTCAAAATCTAATCCAGCCCAGTTAGAAGGATATTTTCCATGGATGTTTCCGATTCCAGCAGCTAACATAGTAACTCCTAAATCAGCGATTTGCTTACATTCATTTTCATCAGCAACTTCACCTTTTCCTACAACTCCATCTTCTTCTCCACCAATTGAACCAACTTCTGCTTCTAAAGAAAGTCCTTTTGCATTAGTTATAGCAACTAATTCTTTAGTTTTTTCTATGTTTTCAGCTATTGGATAGTGAGATCCATCAAACATTATTGATGAGAATCCAGCTTCTATACAAGCTTTAGCTCCTTCATAGCTACCGTGATCTAAGTGTAATGCAACTGGTACAGTGATTTTTAATTCTTCAATCATTGCTGTAACCATTGCAGATACAGTTTTGTATCCAGTCATATACTTTCCAGCACCTTCAGATACACCTAAGATAACTGGTGAATTGTTTTCTTGTGCAGTTAGAAGTACAGCTTTAGTCCATTCTAAGTTGTTTATGTTGAATTGACCAACTGCATATTTTCCTTCTCTAGCTTTGTTTAACATTTCTTTAGCTGATGTTAACATTTTACGACCTCCGTATAATTTATATTTATTATAATAATTATAATATCTTAAGGAAACTGAGTATTAAATTTATATATCAAATTTCCTTTTTCAAACTCATTATACTCTAAAATTCACCATATGAAAACACAAAAAAAGAAAATTCTGCTATTGTA
>Ga0302165_10000846_pt1 | contig 10876 bp, 7 predicted proteins | sample I_Fen_E3_2_FD_193499 | JGI IMG/M metagenome (GOLD analysis project Ga0302165, IMG submission 193499) | Peat permafrost microbial communities from Stordalen Mire near Abisko, Sweden - I_Fen_E3_2 | ecosystem: Environmental > Terrestrial > Soil > Wetlands > Permafrost | place: Sweden: Abisko... | reverse complement strand
TGGGGGTAAGAGGAAAAAATGATTATATGTACTTAAATCTTCATGAAAAAGCGCATGGTCCACATGGGCTTGTTGCAGGGACAACAGGATCTGGTAAGAGTGAAATAGTACAATCGTATATATTGTCATTAGCAGTTAATTATCATCCATATGAAGTAGGATTTCTACTAATAGATTATAAAGGTGGAGGTATGGCTAGCTTATTTAAAAATCTTCCTCACTTATTAGGTGTTATAACAAATTTAGATGGCTCTGAAAGCATGAGAGCAATGGCATCAATAAAAAGTGAACTAGCAAGAAGACAACAAATTTTTAATGAGTATGGTGTTAATCATATTAATCAATATAATAAATTATTTAAAAACAATGAAGCAAAAGAGCCAATACCACATTTATTTCTAATTTCAGATGAATTTGCAGAGTTAAAAAAAGAACAACCTGATTTTATGAGTGAATTAGTAAGTGCAGCTCGTATAGGAAGAAGTTTAGGAATACATTTAATACTAGCAACACAAAAACCAACAGGAGTTGTTGATGATCAAATTTGGAGTAACTCTAAATTTAAATTAGCATTAAAAGTGCAAGATGAAGGCGATAGTAGGGAAGTGCTTAAAACTCCAGATGCAGCTAAGATTACTCAAGTAGGGCGAGCTTATTTACAAGTAGGAAATAATGAAATATATGAATTGTTTCAATCTGCTTGGAGTGGTGCGGTATACGATAATCAAGAAGAAGAAGATACTATAGATGATAGAGTATATGTTATTAATGATATAGGCCAGGGAGAATTACTAAATAGTGATTTAAGCAGTGGAATAGAAGAATTAAATCTTAAAGCAACAGAATTGGATGTAACAGTGGATTATATGAGTAATGTATTCAGTAATTTACATTTACCAACGGTGAGAAAACCGTGGTTGCCACCACTGGAAAACAAGATAACTTCACCATATATTGATACAGATAACATAGTGGATGTAGCATCTTTTGACAAATTAGATAGTACAGTTTTACTAGGAGTTATAGACAAGCCAGAATCACAAGCTCAAGATAATTATGAAATAAATTTCAGCAAAGACGGAAATTTTGTTATATTTTCATCAACAGGATTTGGGAAGACAACAACGTTAACAACAATTTTATTATCATTAGCAGTTAAGAATTCACCAAATAATATACAGTTCTTTATACTTGATTTTGGTAATTCAGGATTAGTGCCAATGAAAGAATTACCACACACAAGAGATTATATAAAGTTTGATGATAATGTTAAGTTTGAAAAATTCTGTAAGATAATAGACAAGGAAGCTAAAAATAGAAAAAGGCTCTTTGGTGAAGCTAGTGTAGCAAATTTTAATATGTATAATGAAGTAAGAGAAGAGAGGCTACCAGCTTTGTTTATAGTAATAGATAATTATGATGCTATAAAGGAATTTGGAATGGATGCAGAAGAATTTATTTTGAAAACAACTAGAGATGGTGCCGGTATTGGAATATTTACAATAATAACTGCTTCACGTCAAAATGCAGTTAAATTTTCCGTTTTAAATAACTTTAAAAATAAAATGGCTCATTACTTATTTGATGAAACAGAAATGAATACGACTATAGGAAGAGGAAATTATAAATTGCCTGACACTCCTGGTAGAGCTATGGTTAAGCTAGAAAATACTAATGTAATGCAAGTTTATTCAGCTGTTGATTTTGAAGATGAAATAGATTATTCAAATAAAATTCTTGATATGGTAGGAAAACTTAAGTCTTCATATAGTGGTGAGAAGGTAGAAAGTATTAGAATGTTGCCAGAAGTACTTACAATTAGTAAACTTGAAGAATTTGCAAATGAAAAGGAATATATAAATAAAATACCAGTTGGGTTAGATGCAGAAGATATAAGAACTCAATTTGTTGAATTAAATGGAGGGATACACTTAATTATAGGAGGCCCACAAACTGGTAAAACAAATATATTAAAGGTTCTACTTACTTTGAAAAAAGATATAGAAACTTATGTTATTGATTCAAAAAGTGGAGAACTTTATTCTTATAATAATAAAGTTAATCAATATATTACAACAACAGATGAAGAAAAAGCATTTTTAGAAAGAATGCAAGAAGTAGTAAAGTATAGAAAGGATGAATTTGAAAAACACAGAATTAATGAACCCGGAAGCATACCAAAGATTTATTATGCATCATTAAGTCCTATTATAGTATTAGTGGATGATAGTGATAATTTTATTTCTGAGGTTAACTCAATTAAGGAACTAAGTGCAAATAAAATAATAGATGATGCAATTAATGTAGGAATAACATTTATTATTGTAGCACAATCGAATGGCCTTAAAGGTTACGATGAATTGACAAAAATATTCAAAGGATCTATAAATGCAATTATTTTAGGGAATCCAAATGAGCAGAACATAATAAATGCTTATACTAGAAGCCCAGAATATGCTATAGATTTAGGATATATTTATAACAAAGGAAAAATGAAACTAATAAAAATACCAAAGGTAAAGGACAAAACAAATAAAATAGAATAAAATATTAAGAAGTAATAAGGGGGAATAAAGTTTGAAAGGAAAGCTAAAGCCTTTTCTTATGATTGCAATCATTGTTGTTTTGGCTTCAGTTAGTTCATTCTTCATAGGAAGGCAGGTTGAAGAGCAGAAGGTTCTTTATGGAAATAAGATTAAAAGTGAAGAATCAACTCAAATTGCAGTCGTAAACCAAGATTTGGGAATGGACTATAAGGAGAAGAATGTTAACTATTCTTTAGATTTGGTTAAATCTTTAGATAGTGATTTTGTACTAACTAATAGAGAAGCAGCGAAAAAGGGAATAGAAGATGGAAAATATGGAGCTATGGTAATACTTCCAGGGAACTTTTCTCAAAATATAACAACAATAAATGATGTTACTCCATCTAAGGTGCAAATTTATTATGAAACAAATGATAACTTAAGTAAAGAAAATAAACTTATAATATCTTCAAGAATAGCAGATTTTGAAAAAAGTTTAAATAATAAGTTGAGTTATATGTATGTATCATCAATATTTGGTGAATTACATCAAGGACAGGATTATATATCAGAAATATTAAAAAATGATAATAATGACTTAGATGCAATTAATTCAGTAAATGATGCAGATATTTTAGCATCCATTAATTTGACTCAATTAGAAAAAGAAGATATCGATATATCAAAATTAGATTTAAATAAAAATTTTGAAGAAAACAAAGATATTATTAGTGATATTGATAAAAAGTATAGAGATCGACTTTTAGCTAAAGAGGAAGAATTTGATGGAATAAAAAATGAATTGTTGAATCTAACTGGAAATAATTCTACTGGAATTAGATCCTTTAGAAGTGAAATTGAAAAAATGACACCACAGCAATTAAAAACTGCATTATCGAAAAAACATAGTTATAATTATGATGCCTTATCAAGTAATTATGATATTAATGTTGAGAATGTTAATAAATACATAGAAGATTTAAATAAAGACAATGGAGAAATAGATAACTTAGTTAGTACATATAATACAAAGGTGTTATCAGAAATTGATAATAAAGGAAAGAGTGCTATTAAGCAATCTAATGAAAACCTAAGTAAGGTAAAAGAAACAACAGATTTTAATATGGATATTATACAAAACAATTCTATAGGAAGATTAAATAGCTTAAGGAGTAATCTTATAGCTGGCTATGAAAATGATCCGAAGATACAATCTCTTAATGAAGAATATTTGCTATATGGAGAAATGTTGAGGGAGCTTAGAAAAAGTAATACAGGAATGTTTGAAAATGTTTATAAGAATGTTGTTGATGGAAATAAGGTTGATTATTCTAAAATATTAAAAGATCCGACAATGGCAGTAGGACCTGATAATACCTTTACTAATTGGAATGATTTAAAAGGGTATATTTTAAGTGTTCCAGATGAACAAGAAGATATAGTTGTATTACCAAGAAGCCTTAAATATAGAGGCGTTGATGCAAATAATGCCAATATTAAACTAATAGATGATATGACTTATGATTTAAAGAGCGTTCAAGATAAATTAAAAGAAACATCAATTTCAACAGGAAATATAATGAATAATTCAGATTATAAATATTTAACTGATTTATTCACTGAAGATGAAAAAGTAACTTTAGAACAAAAACTGAAATTGAAAGAAGCTCTTATAAAAGAAATAAAAGAAAATGTAGGTGGAAATAATCAAAAGTCATTAGTTGCTAATATAAAAGATAATAATAAAGAAAATGTTGAAAGTATACAGAAAAAGGTCGAAATAGAAGTTGAAAGTGTAGTAGCGAAAGACGGACCAATCGATATTAATGGTTTATTAAAGATATTTGATGAAAACTATATGAGTAGATTTGATAAGCTTATAAAACAAATAAATAAGCTAGATAAAACTGCACTAACAGTAGAGGAAGATAAACAAATAAAACGACTTTGGAATAAATATGATAAATCAAATAATGAATTAAATGATTCAATAAATAAACAAATAGACGTTTATGATAAGACAGTAGAAAAGGTAAGAGATGATTCTGATAAATATGTGACAACAATGCAATCTGATTTAGATAAAGGAATTCAATCATCACAAGAAAAGATAGCGGGTGCATTAGAAAATGCAAAAGCAACAAAGATGAATACAACAAATTATAATCAAGAAAAGCTAGAATCCTTGTCAACAGTATTATCAAATTCAAGAGTAGGAACAGTAGAAAATACTAATATATATAGCTTTATGATAAGTCCTGTAACAGCTGTACATAGTAAAGAATTAGCGGCTAATATAGTTAAACCACAGCTAAATAATGATTATAAAGTTAAAGTAGTAATACTTTCACTTTCAGTTATGTTCTTGTTTATAGTTGCTGTTATAGGGATTGTATATAAGAAAAAAGCAAAAGCAAAAGTAAAAGTCAATTAGTTAATTAATAAAATAAATTCTGTATAAGTAATCTATTAATATAGGTTATTTATATGGAATTTTTTATTAGAGTTAAGATATTGGAGATGATATTATGAGTCGTAAATCAATAAGAAAAGATATTAGAAGATATTGGAAATAAAGAGACGAAGCAGAAGATAAACTAAGAAAGCTTGAGTAGGAACTAAAAAAATTACTTTCTTTTAATAATAGATATGAGTTAGGAAAAGCTGATGTTAGTAATAATATAAATCATAGAAAAACTAGAGCAGAAAATGTAAACTTTATGTCGCAAAAAATAAAATCAGGGAAGTCATATTACTCTGGTATGAATGAGGATTTAACTGGTATAAAGTATTATGAGGCAATAAACAATGTTGATTCTATAACTGATAAAATTAATGAGGTCATAAGATGGCTAGAAGAAGAAATTGAAAAGTTAAAAGAACAAATTGCACATTATAATGATAGAATATCAGAATTATATGAAAGTTTAAGTAGAGAAGATGATGATTAGGGGAAAATGAAAAATGGGGGCAACAGGAAATTGCAAGGATTTATTTATAACAGAGGCAGATTTTTTATATGCATCTGATGAATTAAAAAAATATGAGGATAGATTAAATTCTGTAATAATGGAACACCTAAATTTAGAGAAGCAGGGGAACAAAATCCAACTATGAAATTGCTTCATGAGTATGTAATATATGTTACTAATGTATGGTAAGAAGGAAGGTATATACCATATTAATGCTTTCCATGGCAAACTAAACAAGTGGATGTATGCATTTAATAGCATTGTTAATTATATATATTGCTCAATTGGTTGGAAGCTTTTAATACATAGAAAGATACTGTTAAAAGTAAAGATCTGTTGATATAATCCCATACCTGTCATTATGATACAAAATTAAAGGACTTTAGATTTAGAGAAGCAATTATATATAGTTATGTGGCATATAATAAATGGACAATTATACTACATTGGGAGGTGAGTAGAATTGTTAAAAATGAAACAGCAGACAGTTGATTTATTATATTTATGAAATTAACATATAAGGGAGATAATTATGAATACAAAAAAGATATTAACAATAATCTTATCAACAATTTTAATTTTATCTTTAGTTGGATGTGGTAAAGGAAAGAGTAATGTTAGTGAAAATGAAACAAAGTCTGTAGAAAATTTGGATGAGAAAAGTCAAACAGAAGAAAATGCGAGTAAAGAAAGCCAAGTAAATATGAAGGAAATTAAAACAGATAAAAGAACGAAAGTTCAAGGAGTTTCAGTTATATATCCATCAAATTGGGTTAAAAAGATCATAGATGGAGAAGATATTTATTTGCTAGATAATAAAGGAACCAATGTAAATTTAGTGGTAGAGAGCATGAATGGGTATTCAGAAGAAGTTTATAATAAAGCGTCAGATAGAGACGTAAAGGTTAATTTAGGTGTTGATAATATAAAGGTTCAAGAAAGTGTATTTAATAATAAAAAAGCGAGAGTAACCTATTATATTCAAAAACACAAAAATACAAATACTGCAACATATCAGGTAACCTTTCTTAATAATAATATGTCATATATATTTACAATCGCAGGTCCTGAAAAAATTTCAGAAGAAAATATGAAATCTTTTGATAGTATGTTAAGTACAATTGAATTTGAGAATTGATGGAGTAGTGTAATAAAGACAATATCGGGTAAGCCATTCAAATAGGCTTATGCCCGATATTTTTTATATATAAATTATTAACATTTATAAAAAAGAATAATTTTGAATATGAAAAAGTATAAACATGTGTATAATAAAATTATAGTATTAGATTAAGCTATTTAAAATATTAATAAATTACTAGTTTTGAAAGGGAAATGGTGACAATACAGTGGCTATAAGAATAAGTAATATAAATTTAAGTATAGATGATGAGTTAGATGTTTTAGAAAATAAAGCATGCAAGAAACTAAATATATCTAGGGAGAACATTAATAAATTAACTATAATAAAGAAAAGCATAGATGCAAGAAAAAAGAATGATATAAAATTTAATTATTGTGTTGATGTATTTTGTGAGAAAGAAAAAAAGATACTTTCTAAGATACATGATAAAGATGTGAAACTTGAAGAAATTAAAGAAGTTGAACTATTGAAAGTTGGAAGCCAGGAATTAGAAGCTAGACCTGTAGTAATAGGCTTTGGTCCAGCAGGAATTTTTGCTGCATTAACATTGGCAAGACAAGGTTATAAGCCAATAGTATATGAACGTGGAGAAGATGTTGATACCAGAACAAAGACAGTTGAAAAGTTTTGGAATACTGGAGAACTAAATCTTGAATCAAATGTTCAATTTGGTGAAGGGGGAGCAGGAACCTTTTCTGATGGAAAATTAACAACAAGAATAAAGGATCACAGATGTGCCTTTGTGTTAGATGAATTAATAAAAGCAGGAGCGCCAGCAGAAATTAGATATGAGAGTAAGCCTCATGTAGGAACAGATCTATTAAAAGGTGTAGTTAAAAAAATCAGGGAAGAAATAAAGAGTCTTAGAGGAGAAGTTAATTTTAATTCTAAACTAGAGAAGATAGTGTATGAAGAGGGAAATTTAAAAAGTATAGTTGTTAATGGAAATGAAAAGCCATGTACAGCTTTAGTGCTTGCTATAGGTCATAGTTCAAGAGATACATATGAGATGTTATGCGCAGAAAAAGTTTCAATGGAAGCTAAGGCATTTGCTATAGGTGTGAGAATTGAACATCCTCAAGAATTAATAAATATTAGCCAGTATGGAGATAATCATAAGCATCCCAATTTGCATGCAGCAGATTATAGATTAACTTATCAAAGTGAGAAATTAAAAAGAGGTATATATTCATTTTGCATGTGTCCAGGTGGAGTAGTAGTATCAGCTGCTTCAGAAGAAGGTAGACTGGTATCTAACGGAATGAGTTATCATGCACGGGATTTAGAAAATGCTAATTCAGCATTAGTTGTTACAGTTTCACCAGAAGACTTTGAGGGAGATTCACCACTTCGTGGTATGGAATTTCAAAGATACTATGAAAGTTTAGCCTTTAAATTAGGTGGTGGTAATTATAAGGCTCCAGTGCAATTAGTTGGAGATTTTATGAAGGATAGACCTTCAACTAAATTAGGAAAGGTAACTCCAAGTTATACTGGAGGCTATGAATTTAAAGAATTAAAGAATTGTTTACCTGAATATGTTATAGAAGCACTTAAAGAAGGTATTATGAACTTTGATAATAAGATAAAAGGCTATGGAAGTGAAGATGCAGTTTTAACAGGTATAGAAACTAGAACTTCAGCGCCAGTTAGACTTCATAGAGACAAAAATCTTGAAAGTGAAAATGTATCTGGACTTTACCCAACTGGAGAAGGTGCAGGTTTTGCAGGTGGAATAATTTCAGCAGCTGTTGATGGCATAAGGGTTGCAGAACAAATAATTGGAAAATTTAGTTTGCCAAAATAAACACAATCATAAGATAATAATTAAATCAAGCTTTTTTTACATATATTAACTTAAATTCAGTTAGTAAATTATTTGCTTATAGAAATAGATTTTCTATAAGGATTTTTGTAATGAAACTGAGCTATATCAATGGTTTTAGGTTTACTACTGAATTTAAGATATATTAACAATTAGTTAAATAATGAAAATAATGAAAAAAAGTTTTCTGAAAATTTAGCATTTCCAGATATTTTTTGTTACAATAGGAAAAGAGATAATTTTTTTGTCCTTGATTGATATAAATTTAACAAATTAACTATAAATAAAATTATTATTATTAATGTAAGAGGTGTAGAAATGAGTAAAAATTTTGATGACTTATTATCAATATTAAAGGGTGTTGAAACAAAAAAAGTAGCAGTAGCAGTAGCACAAGATGAACCAGTGTTAGAAGCAATAAAAGAAGCTACAGAAAAGGGCATAGCGCAGGCTATATTAGTTGGAGATAAGCAACAAATACAAGAAATAGCAAAGAAAATAGACCTAGATTTATCAGATTATGAAATAATGGATATTAAAGATCCAAAGAAGGCTACATTAGAAGCTGTAAAACTAGTTTCAAGTGGTCATGCAGATATGCTAATGAAAGGATTAGTAGATACCGCTACTTTTTTAAGATGTGTATTAAACAAAGAAGTGGGCCTTCGAACAGGAAAATTAATGTCACATGTTGCTGTATTTGAAGTTGAAGGATGGGATAGACTATTATTTTTAACAGATGCAGCATTTAATACATACCCAGAACTTAAAGATAAAGCTGGAATGATAAACAATGCAGTTGTAGTTGCACATTCATGTGGAATAGAAATTCCTAAGGTAGCATCTATATGCCCAGTTGAAGTGGTAAACACAAGCATGCAATCAACAGTTGATGCAGCATTATTAGCTAAAATGAGTGATAGAGGACAATTCAAAGGTTGTATAGTTGATGGACCTTTTGCTTTAGATAATGCAATATCAGAAGAAGCAGCTCATCATAAAGGCGTTACAGGACCAGTAGCAGGTAAAGCAGATGTATTATTATTACCTAATATAGAAACAGCAAATGTAATGTATAAAACATTAACATATTTCTCAAAATCAAAGAATGGTGGACTTTTAGTAGGTACATCAGCACCAGTGATATTAACTTCAAGAGCAGATTCTTTTGAAACTAAAGTTAATTCAATTGCTCTTGCAGCATTAGTTGCAGCAAAAAAATAAATAGAATTAATTTGACAATGCATAATATGTGAGTATTTTCTTTTGTATGTTCACTTATAATATTTTTGCATTGTTAATTTTTGATATAAATTTAAGGGGGATTCAAAATGTCATACAAATTATTAATCATTAATCCAGGTTCAACATCAACAAAGATTGGTGTTTATGAAGATGAAAAGGAATTATTTGAAGAAACACTAAGACACACAAATGAAGAAATCAAGAGATATGATACAATCTATGATCAATTTGGATTTAGAAAAGAAGTTATATTAAATGTCCTTAAAGAAAAGAATTTTGATATTAAAACTTTAAGTGCTGTTGTTGGTAGAGGTGGAATGCTTAAACCAGTAGAAGGTGGAACCTATGCAGTTAATGATTCAATGGTAGAAGACTTAAAAGTAGGAGTTCAAGGACCACATGCTTCTAATCTTGGTGGCATAATTGCTAAATCAATTGGAGATGAATTAAAAGTTCCTTCATTTATAGTAGATCCAGTTGTTACAGATGAATTAACAGATATAGCTAGATTATCAGGAGTACCAGAACTTCCAAGAAAAAGTAAATTCCATGCTTTGAATCAAAAAGCAGTAGCTAAGAGATATGGAAAAGAAAGTGGAAAAGGATACGAAAACTTAAACCTTGTAGTTGTACATATGGGTGGAGGAGTTTCTGTTGGTGCACATAACCATGGAAAGGTTGTTGATGTAAACAATGCTTTAGATGGAGATGGGCCATTTTCACCAGAAAGAGCCGGATCAGTTCCAATTGGTGATTTAATAAAAATGTGCTTCAGTGGAAAATATAGTGAAGCAGAAGTATATGGTAAGACAGTAGGAAAAGGTGGATTTGTTGGATACCTAGATACAAATGATGTAAAAGGTGTTATAGATAAGATGGAAGCAGGAGATAAAGAGTGTGAATCAGTATATAAGGCATTTGTTTATCAAATTGCAAAATCAATTGGAGAAATGTCAGTAGTATTAGAAGGTAAGATAGACCAAATTATATTTACTGGTGGAATTGCATATTCACCAACTCTTGTCCCAGACCTTAAGGCAAAAGTTCAATGGATAGCTCCAGTTACAGTTTATCCAGGAGAAGATGAATTATTAGCTTTAGCTCAAGGTGCTATAAGAGTACTTGATGGGGAAGAAGAAGCTAAGTTATATTAGTAAGTAATATG
>Ga0302165_10000845_pt1 | contig 10880 bp, 8 predicted proteins | sample I_Fen_E3_2_FD_193499 | JGI IMG/M metagenome (GOLD analysis project Ga0302165, IMG submission 193499) | Peat permafrost microbial communities from Stordalen Mire near Abisko, Sweden - I_Fen_E3_2 | ecosystem: Environmental > Terrestrial > Soil > Wetlands > Permafrost | place: Sweden: Abisko... | reverse complement strand
CTAAGGCTCCTTATTTGTAAAAAAAAATTAAACAGGCAATTAAGAAAGACAGATAGTACAAATTTAAACCGAATAGCCGCGTTGTCTGCAACAGATCCTTGTCTTTCGATTGTAACAGCATTATTCGACTTTAGCGTAAATAGACTTTATACCCACAAAGTAAAACTTATTGAATTAAAATAAAAAAGATCAAAATGTTTTTGCTGTTTTAATATAATTAATTCATAATCTTGTATTTATAAAAATATTGTTTAACTTTTGGTTTTACAGTACAAAATAAATCGGTGTTTTGAAAAGAAACAGAGTACGACGACTAAAAACTCAAATGATTATAATAATCCTGAAAGCAGCTATAGGAAAGGATTTATGAAATTGTAGGTTTTGTATACAAAAATAAATTAAAAAAAGTATTCAAAAAATTTGTATTTTATATTTATTATATTTATTTTTGGCACTTCTTTTAACAAGATAGATTTTACCGGTGTAAGTATTTTGATTTTTTTTTTGAATAGTCTCTGATTCATTAAATCTAAATATTAATTTAAATGAATACCACACCATCTCTCTCTCCTCCCTCGTTTGTAACGAGTTCGTGGTTTGCCGTTTATTCTGAAAAAGAGTACAACACATGTCATCTGAAATACAGTTCTGCTTGAAATTATGCGGGACTAAGCAGCATTATTGAAATTGATTCCTGCTTTTGAAAAACTTATACTATTATAGGATTAAAACGATCAACCCCTCGTTACAAACGAGGAGGAGAAAGAAAGCAGAATTTCAGTTATGCTGGGAAGGACGAATAACTATTGACTAAACTGTGGAATTAATTGTGGATTGGTTCACCCGATACGCACATGAGAATGTTTATGAAATTTGTTTAGATCAAATCAATAATTTTTTGAAAAATGAAAATAATTGAAACCTCTTTTGAAGGATTGCTTATCTTGGAAACTATAAACTTTACAGACAGGAGGGGCAGCTTCCAAAAGCTTTTTAATTTTGATTACTTCAAAGAAAATCAATTGGATATAGATTTTAAGGAATTCTATTTCTCCGTATCCCAAAAAAATGTAATACGAGGTATGCACTTTCAACTGCCACCTTTCGATCAGACTAAACTGGTTTACGTAAGTAGGGGAAAGATACTGGATATTGTAGTGGATTTAAGAAAAGCATCCAACACTTACATGCAGTATTTTAGCATTGAACTGAATGACTCGGATGCAAAATATGTATATATTCCCAAGGGGTTTGCTCATGGGTTCCTTTCTTTAGAAGATGGAACCATAGTCAACTATGCACAAACTTCTTGCTACTCAAAAGAATCAGATTGTGGAATTGCATACAATTCTTTTGGGTTTGACTGGAAAGTTGAAAATCCAATTGTTTCAGACAGAGATTCTACATTTGAAAGTATGAAAAACTTTCAAATGTCTTTTTGATGAGAATACCGGTTGCAGGCTTAACGGGATTTGTTGGATGATATTTTACCAACAGAAACTTGCTGCATGATGTTCTTGCAGTGTATTATGTTCTAAATAAATCAATAAAAAATATCTATTTGCCAACTGTCTTGGATAAAACGGCATAAACTCTTGAATATGCCTCTCGCTGACGAGTAGTCTATGCAATGTAAAAAAAATGTTTGCTAACCCTATTCTGCTATAAATTAGGGTTGTGAAAAATTAAAGTTTTCTGCTTTTATACCTGTTATATATTTCCACTGTACTGATCGTGTTTAAATTTTGTCATAGCATATAATCAGATTGGTAAATGGCGATTATTTCACTGAAAAAATCGATGAATGCTATTGTAAATAAAATATATAAACAATTCAAATAAACTCTAATTATGAAAACAATATTGTTTAGTATGCCAATGCAAATTGGTGAAAGTTTTAATGATAGATTAAAGAATTACAAAGACGACCAATATCCGGGACATTATTTTTTTGGGGCTCCTGAATTAGAGAAGATAGGGCATAAAATGATTTATAGAAATCCGGAAAACCCTACGAAGAATAAAGATGCTTTCTCAGTGTTTAAGAATTTGCTAAAATATACCTTCATAATAATTCGTGATAGTAAATCAATTGATTTAATATATTCTCCATATCCAAACTTTCTTGATTTTATAATTTTCCTAAGATCAATAAAAATATTTACAAAAAAAATAGTAATTTATCAACAGAACACTATTATTAAAAAAAAAGGTTTTATAAGTTACTATGTAAGGCAAAAATTATATTACAAAGGGGTAGATAGGTTGATTTTTCTTGATAAAAAGACTGCTTCTGATTCTATTAAAACTGGATTAGTGACTAAAAACCAGGTTTTTGTAGGAAATTGGGGCCCTGATGTAGAGCAATATAAAAGGATTCTTGATAAATCAGAAAAAACAGAAGGTTCAAAGGATGTAAAATTTATATCAACCGGTAAGGATAGTCGTGATTTTGATTTAATGTTTGATGCTTTTTGCGGTTTAAATGCTAAATTTGAATTTTATTTGACAGATAGTGATTTGGCTGATAAATTTAAAAATAAGTATTCTAATATTGATGTCTATTATTTAGAAGAATCAAAAGAATCACCTCAAATCGCATTGAAAGCTACAATAAATTCTGATGTAAGTATAATCATATGTAAGCCAACACGACCGACATCTAATGGTTACACTGCTCTCTGCGAAGCAATGGGATTAGGAAAACCTGTGATATTAACTGAAAATCAATATATGCCAATAGATGTTGAAAAAGAAGGCTTTGGCATAACTGTTCCTGTTGGTGATGTTGTTGCGTTACGGAAAGCAATCAATACCTTTTGTAATAATCCGGAATTGGTTAAAGAATACAGTAAGAATGCCAGAAAGTATGCTGAGAGACAATATAACTCCATAATTTTAGGCAAGCAACTAGATACTCTGTTTCAAAATTTATAAACTCAATAGAAAAGAATAACAGAATGCATAGTGGTCAAAATACAACATTATATTTTGACCACTACTTATGCTTTGTTGGGTTAGCTATTTCGAGTTTGCTTTTTAGATAGTCTCTGATTCATCAAATCTAATTATTAATTTCAATGAATGCCACGTCATTTCTCTCTCTTCCATTCGCTTGTAACGAGGGGTTTTTGGTTCGTCGTTACAAGCGAGAAAGAAAGTAAAACATGTCATCTGAAAATTATAGACTAGAAAAACAGGATGCGATTTATTTTCTTGCATTTACTGTAAACGATCGAGTTGAGGTTTTACCCGACAGAATTACAGGAGTATTATTACTGAGTCGTTATACTATTGCCTGAAAAACAAAGGGATGAAATTGTATGCATGGTGTTTAATGACAAATCACCTGCATTTGGTATGTAATATCGAGTTCGCTTTTAGAATAAATGTCTTTCTTTGTGATTATAAAAAGTTTACGGCAAAAGCAGCACTTTACGATATACAGCATTTGCCCAAAAGTAGAAGAGACGAGCTTATATTGTTATAAAGCAATAAACCAATAAGCTTTTGCTACAAACGAGGGGAACGTGAAGACCCGCATTAGCGGCTGGAATATACGAAACAATATAAATAATAAAAATAGTATACCGTGAAAAAAGGAATTTTATTGCTGGGATTATTTCTGGCTTTTATGCAAAGCGTTTATGGTGATGATAGTATAGTGAGTGTGAATAACAGCACCACCAGCAAGGTAGTTGTTTACAGGGAATCTAATTTTCTGGGCTCTGCCATTTCATACAAGATTTTTTCAGGGGACTCATTACTTGTGAAGCTAAAGAATAACTCATACTTTATTTATTCCTGTTCACCCGGTGTATATGATATTCATATAAACAAATTATCAAACATGAAGGTACATTTAAAAGTAGAGCCGGGCAAAACGTATTATCTGCGCTTTGATCTTCGGATAGGCTTCTGGAGTAGTGTACCCGAGTTGTCATTGATAGATAGTATTTCTGCTTATCCGGCAATACATAATGGATCGATGAGACTGCTTGACAAACAAAACACCCCATTCGTGAGACCTAAAAACAGATTTGGTATGAACCTAAATCTGGGCGGTGGTTTTGATAACTCTACCTGGGCAACCACAAGCGATGGAAAGGAGGCAACTACAAGTTTTGGTGGAGGATTTGCACTTGGTCTAAAATATGGACATGAGTTCAGTCAGCACTTTGATCTGGCATTCGATCTGAATTATCAGGCAAGTTCATTAAACCCCTATATAAGTAATGGTAATGTTACATTTAACAGGGGCATTCTATCGGTAACACCCTCCTATATTGTGCCTATCGATGGAGGCGATGCCATGCGTTTAAAATTTGGTGCAGGTATCGATAGCTATTTTGGTTCCAATCTATCAATTGAGTTAAGCAAAATGAGTGGTGGTTTCGATGATAACTGGACTTATAAAAATAGTTTTGGCTATCATCTAAGTGCCATTTTTGAACAAAATATATCAGACAAATGGTCATTAAATTATGGCTTAAAATGGTATACAGTTTCTTATACTTTTGATAAAGGAGGTATATCTTATCCAACAGACAGCAAAATAAAGAGTCCGAATGGTTCAGGTATTGACTTTTTATTTGGAGTATATTACCACTTTTAATTGATTAAATGAGAAGGACAATAAGGACAAAAGATAAAAACTTCTAATCCCAAGATAGCGCTGGTCTGTGACCTGTGCGAAAACCAAAAGAAGATCCTCTCCTCTTTGTTACAAACGAGGGGGAGAAAGAGCTTGCGTTGATATGAACAATTGACCAGCCGCCTTTGTTACAAGACATTATGTGAAATTAGAAAAGAGAAATGACTCAACTTGCAAAATGAAACTTGAAAACAAATCAGGGAATAAGGGTCAGCTGTTTTTTACTTAATATTTCCATTGAGGGTGAAAAATAAAATGAGGTTATCTGCAATATGTCCTAAGATAAAGCCATTATCCTAAATTCTTCGGAATTATTCTTCTAATGCTCTAGGGACTTTTGTGGATAATCAAATCTAAGAATAAGGTTTTATACACAATTCGTAATTCTAAAACTTGCTGTACTTATTTATACATAAAAAAACAATGCACTATGGCAAAATCAGAAGCATTTACTAAATTACAAATCACGGAAGGAAATAAAACTGTGTTGTGTCTTGATGGTGGCGGGATACGTGGCATCCTGACAATACAGTTGCTGAAAAAGCTGGAAGAGCTGGCGGGAATGCCTTGTTATGAACTGTTTGATATGGTGGCGGGGACTTCTACAGGAGGGATTATTGCCGGACTGGTGGCTTGTGGTAAAACTGCCACAGAGATAGAAACACTTTATAAGAGCTTGGTGAATAAAGTATTCGAGAAAAGAAGCCTGTTTGCCAATCAGATTATTGATCCGCCCCTGTATAGTAAAAAAGTATACCGCTCTTCGCTGGCCAAAGTGGTAGGCGAAACAACAACGTTACAAACAGCCTGTGAGCAAACCGGAATTGATCTGGTTATTACCAGCAAAGATGTGTCGGCGGGTGAAGAAACTTTCTTTACCTGTTTCAAAGAGGCAAACGGTACATTCTCGGGCACCTATAAGGATGTTCTGCTTCGGGCTGTGATGGAGGCAACCATGTCGGCACCTACCTACTTTACTCCGCTGGAACGATTTGTGGACGGAGGAACTACTACTTACAATAATCCTTCGCTTAGTGCCATTATCGAAGGGGTTAACTATGGCCCTAAGGGAAAATATGCCACTGATAAGTTGACTGTATTCAGTTTTGGAACAGGAACCACCATTCGTATTGTCGATCCGAAACAGGTTGTTGACCCAAAAGGAGCTGATGCACTGTTTTGGCTGAAATATATCATGTCGGAATCAGGTCAGGATGCCAGCGATATGCAGGTAGATACGATTCGCCGGCTTATGACACCTCGGGGACTTGATTACAGACGTTTTCAGCTATCGTTGGATGAAACAGCCATTAAGAAGCTGGACAACCGAAATATCTCAGACGTACCCAATGCCGGAGCAGACTGGTTGTGGGACTTAACCAATAAAGACCTGAATGGAATAACATTGGACGATGTGGAGAAATTTGATCTGATGGCGGTTATCGGACAAGCTATGACGGATTACGTGATGAAATACGGCGGAGAGTTCACAAAAGATCTTCAGGAGGATGGTTGCGACCTGTTGGTTACCCGCACAGGAGACATCGACCGGATTAAGATACAAATGAGTAGTGCCAGATGGTTGGATGGGTTTGAAGTGTGAGTAGAAGATTATGGATTGTTTCACAGTTTTGTCCCTGACAAATCCGATGCGGTTGTTGTCTATTGCCTGTTTTGAATTATTTCGCTCACTTTTACTCTGCGGGGAAGCTTACATGCACCCCGCTTTTTTTGTACCTTTGCAGCCGGAATAACTTATTTAAAAGAAACACATGAACTCGAAAGACCTGCCTATTGCATTGGGAACTGAAAATGTAGGAAAATTACTGATGCAATATGCCATTCCAGCTATTATTGCCATGACGGCTTCGTCGTTATATAACATTACCGATAGTATTTTTATTGGACATGGGGTAGGGGCACTGGCTATTTCGGGGTTGGCACTTACATTCCCATTGATGAACCTGGCAGCAGCTTTCGGCTCTTTAGTAGGAGTGGGTGCTTCTACTCTTATGTCGGTGAGGTTAGGACAAAAAGATTATGATACGGCGAATAAGATCCTGGGAAACGTATTCATCCTGAACATTCTCCTGGGATTGGCTTACACGGTGGTGGTGTTATCATTTCTGGACCCTATTCTTTATTTCTTTGGGGCAAGTGATGCTACCCTTCCGTATGCTCACCAGTATATGGTGGTGATTCTGCTTGGTAATGTTGTTACGCACATGTTTCTTGGACTGAATGCTTTGCTGCGTTCAACAGGCCGTCCTCAAAAAGCCATGTATACCACACTTTTTTCGGTCCTCATAAACGTTGTATTAAATCCGCTTTTTATTTTTGTATTCAAATGGGGGATTCAGGGCAGTGCCTTTGCTACAGTAATCTCGCAAACTGTTATGCTTGTGTGGCAAATCAATATCTTTAGCAATAAGAAGCACTTTATACATCTGAAAAAAGGAACATTCCGCTTACAACGCAAGATCGTAGTCGATTCATTGGCTATCGGCCTATCGCCCTTTTTGATGAATGCTGCTTCGTGCGTTATCGTCGTGATCATTAACCAGGGACTTATTCATCATGGTGGTGATTTGGCAGTTGGAGCCTATGGAATTGTAAACAGGGTAGTCTTTCTTTTCGTGATGATTGTCATGGGAATTAATCAGGGTATGCAACCTATAGCAGGATATAATTTTGGTGCAGGACAATATGAACGTGTAACCGAGGTGCTTAAGAGAACTATTCTTATGGCAACATGTGTTATGACGTTGGGTTTCCTTATTGGCGAACTTTTTCCACATGCTGTAGCATCGATCTTTACTACTGACAATACCCTGATTAACCTGGCTTCCGATGGATTGCGCATTGTGCTGATATGCTTTCCTATTGTGGGATTCCAAATGGTAACAACTAACTTTTTTCAGAGTATTGGCATGGCCGGCAAATCTATTTTTCTGTCATTAACCCGACAGTTGATATTCTTACTACCCTGTTTACTTATATTACCCCAGTTTTTCGGGGTAAAGGGTGTCTGGTATAGTATGCCGTTGGCAGATTTAGCTGCTTGTATTGTGTCGGCATTTATGCTTTACTCACAGTTCAGAACATTTAAGAAGCCGGTGGCTGGTTAAGTGTTTTGCGTTCCATGTTCTGTGTTGAATGGATTGTCTTTGTTCTAATTCTAAAATATTAAGTCATGAGTGATAAGTTTGTAATAAATGTAGGTAGGCAACTGGGTAGTGGTGGCCGGCAGATAGGGGAGAAGCTAGCTTCTCAGTTTGGCATTGCCTTTTATGATAAAGAGCTGATAAATCTTGCTTCGAAACATAGTGGGCTGGGGAAAGAGTTCTTTGAAAATGCTGACGAAAAGAAAAGTCATAGTTTAATCGGAGGTTTACTTGGATTACGTACCAGTATCAGCAACGAAGTTTATGTGAATAACTATTTGTCGAATGAGACTTTCTTTAAAATACAAAGTGATATTATCCGTGAACTGGCGGCGGAGAAATCATGCGTATTTGTGGGTCGTTGTGCCGATTATATATTACGAGATCATCCCCGTAGCATTAATATCTTTATAACAGCCGATGCTGAAGACCGGGTAAAGCGTGTTGCCCTGGATAAAAAGATCACTTTAGAGAAGGCTCATGAAGTAATTGAAAAAACGGATAAGAAACGTTCAGAGTACTACAACTATTTCAGCAATAAAGTGTGGGGAGCTGCCGATTCATATCATTTATGCATTAACTCCTCCGTGCTTGGTATTGATGAGACAGTGGCTTTTATCCGCCGGTTTATTGAGCAAAAGTTGGGATGAAGAATAATCACTTCGTACGCCAGCTATTGAATAATATCTGTTTGATCTTTATGTTCATAATAGAATCAAGTAAAATTGAATTGTATGTATCAAAAACTAAAGAACGCTATAAATTTAATTTCTCCTATCGGTGACGAAGACTGGCTTATGCTTGAGCCACAATTAAGCGTAAGGGAATACACAAAAAATGATTATTACCTAAGTGAGAATGAAATTGAAAATCAAATAGGTTTTATTAATGAGGGCAGTTTTAAATGGTATTATATTAATCAGAAAGGAGAGGAAGTAAATTTTCACTTTTTCTTTGATAATGAGTTTGTGGTTGAGTTTAATAGTTTCATTACACAACAACCAAGTAAGATGTACATTCAGGCAATGGAAAATTCTCAGGTTGTGTTATTGCCGAAACGGGAGAAAATACTTGAATCATACGCAAAATCACATAACTGGGAACGTTTTGGTCGGATTATCTCAGAAACTCAGTTTACGCATTCTTCCGAGCGGGTACAGGATTTCTTATTCCGAAGTGCTGAAGAACGTTACCTGAATTTGCTAAAAGAGCATCCTGATATTTTCCAACGAATATCGCTCTCAAATATATCATCCTACCTGGGTATTCAGGGACCCTCATTAAGCCGGATACGTAAACGAATTTTAAAGCAATAAGTTGTTTCTTAACTCAGGTTAATGATTCTAATTCTGGGCAGCACTAATTTTGCACTTTAATTCAGTCTAATCAACAGCAAAATTATGCAAAAAGAAACTATTGGGGCTTTATATAAAAGCACCGAAATCAGCGAGAAAACATTACTCCTTGAGATTCTTGAAAGTTTTAATGCCGGTTTTAATAAGCAGAAAGCAAAAAACTTTACAGGTTCATTTCAGTTTATTATTACGTGCGATGGAACCGATGTATTATTTACTATTCAGGTCTCCGACTCCAGTTTCAGTATTATCCATGATCCTGTAGATACAAAACCACTTCTAAAAGTACGGTGTGATTTTGAGATGTTTTGCAACATTACTCTGGGTAATTTTAATCCGATAACAGCAATATTGAGTGGTAAAATCAAGCTTAATAAAGGGCTGTTTAGTTTGCCCGATTTTGCTAGATTCGGTAGCTTCTTCTCTTATCGTGAAATAGATTTAAAGTTGCCTGTCTCAATTAAGCATTCTAAGGCCTGGATTAAGCCGCAAAAAATCGTCTTGGTGAATGGTAGTCCGCGCAAGGATGCTTCAACTAAACTAATGCTGGAGTGGTTCAATGACGGATTACCGGCAGGGCAAATAGAAAGTATAGATGTTATTGATATTTCAACCTTAAAAATCGGGAAATGTCTACATTGTTTTAAATGTTGGACCGAACATCCGAATGTATGTGTTAATAATGACGATGCCAATATTTTTATTCAGAAAATGAATGACGCTGACTTGATAGCATTTTTCATTCCTCTTTCGGTATTCAGTATGCCTTCAGAGATGAAAGCAGCATTAGAAAGATTATTTTCGCAAACAACGCCTTTCTTTTATAATAATGAAAAATTAAATGCTACCGGACATCCGGTTCAAAGTGACAGAAAGTCTCAGGCTTTTCTTCAGTTCCTGGTTTGGGGTTTTCCAGAAATGAAATACGGAAGTGTTTTAGAAGAAAATCTAAATCTATGGGCTTCACATTCATGGAAAAATAATATCGGTAGCATTAAACGTCCTGGTATTAATATGCTCTTGGGAGATCCCCGAATGCAGTTTGTCAGGAAAAGAATAAAAGCAGCCATAGCTGATGTTGCAGCATCTGTTTATCATACCGGAATTATACCGAAGGATAAAAAGGCCATTATTGAAAAGGAAGACTATATTTCAACAAAAGACTTTCGTTTTTATGCGACACATTATTGGATAAATCATTTCAAAACAAGTTTCTGGAACGGTAAATTTAACTGTTAACCCAAACTCAGTCTGGCAAACGTTATTGCTCTTCTCTGTAGAGCTTAACATTAATGAAAAACCCGCTGTAAGCATTGCTTACAGCGGGTTTTTGGGAATATATAGAGTGAATGATTACAAACCAAAGCTGAATACAGCAATCTGATTATAAATGGTACTGAACAATCCTACCAGTAAAATACCGAGAGTACAGAGTACAAAACTTATTTTTACAGGGACATCGCTTTTTATAACTTCTATCGGACTTTCGCTTTTGTTCAGGAATATGGCTTTTATCACCAGCAGGTAGTAATACAAGGAAATGATCGTGTTCAACAAGGCAATAAATACCAGCACATAGAATCCTTGTTGTGCGGCAGCCGAGAATACAAAGAATTTGCTGAAGAACCCTGCAAAAGGAGGAATACCAGCCAAAGAGAACAACGCAATCATCATGACAAAGCTCAAACGCGGGTTTGTTTGGTACAG
>Ga0302165_10000844_pt1 | contig 10885 bp, 9 predicted proteins | sample I_Fen_E3_2_FD_193499 | JGI IMG/M metagenome (GOLD analysis project Ga0302165, IMG submission 193499) | Peat permafrost microbial communities from Stordalen Mire near Abisko, Sweden - I_Fen_E3_2 | ecosystem: Environmental > Terrestrial > Soil > Wetlands > Permafrost | place: Sweden: Abisko... | reverse complement strand
TAGTTCCTAAGAATGTATAGTAATAATCTCCAATTTTATAAGTTTTAGGATCACGAATATCTTTCTTACTACAGTTTTCCGGTACTTGATAAGAGTCTATTACTGGATTATCTTTAAACTTTGTGAAATCAATTCCATCTTCTGAACAAGCTAAGCATTGTAATTGTTTATAATCCTCTTTGATATTAGGTCCTGTATGTACATGACCTGTATACATAAGATATAACTTATCATCTTTTTCTATTGCGCTTCCAGAAAAACATCCATCCCTATCAAACTCTTCATCAGGTGCTAAAGCTATTGGTAGGTAATCCCACTTTATTAAATCCTTACTTATTGCATGTCCCCAATGCATAGGTCCCCAAACTGATTCATATGGATAATGTTGATAAAACAAATGATACATATCCTTATACTGAATAAACCCATTTGGATCATTAAGCCATCCATACTCCGCCATCAGATGATAGTTTAACCTATATTGATTGTTTATTTGATGTTTGTTTTTTTTAATGTATTGATCTGCTTCTTTCTTTTTATTACTACACATTTCCTAATCTCCTATGAAATATATTTTTCTATTTTATAGAACCTTGTAAAACATTACCTATAATGCTCTTTTGCAAGAATAAGTAAATTATCAATATTGGAAGGATTGATAACATTAAAGCTGACATTGATAAACCGTAATCTATAGTATAAGTACCACTAAAATAGTATGTTGATAATTGCAGAGTTCTTTCATTTGGAGCTATTAAGACTAATGATGGTAATAAGAAGTCATTCCATATCCATAACATGTCTAAAGTAGTTATTGTCATAGTTATAGGTTTCATAATAGGAAATACAATTTTCCAAAAAGTTTGAAACCTTGTAGCACCATCTATCATAGCAGCTTCTTCTAACTCTAATGGTATACTTTTAATAAATCCATGATACATAAATACTGCTAAAGATAGTCCAAAACCTAAATACATATAAATCAATGACCATTTAGTGTTAAGCATTCCTACTGAGCCATAAATTTTTACCAAAGGTATCATTATTCCTTGGAATGGTATAATCATAGAGATAACCATTGCAAAAAACATGATTTTATTAAACTTCCAATTTTTTCTTACTAATATATAAGCAGTCATGGAAGAAAATATAATTATTATAAGAACACTTAAAACAGTTATTATAAGTGTATTAACAAATGCATGACCATAGTTCATTTTTTCAAAAGCACTAATGTAATTAGAAAATTTGAAAGTACTTGGTAATGCTAATGGATTAGAAATTACATCCTTTCTGTCTTTAAATGAATTTACTAATACAAAGATAAATGGCACTATATATACAAGTAGAAGACCAGATATAACTATATACTTTATAATGTTAGCTATTAATTTATTTGTTTTCATTATGCTTCTACCTCCATCTTCTTAGTTGTATAAACTTGGAATAATGATATTGCAGCAACAATTACGAATAATACAAATGCTTCTGCCTGTCCAGTACCATATTGTTGCGATAAAAATGCCTTATTATAAACGTGCATAGCTATGAATTCAGTACTATTATAAGGTCCACCCTTAGTAAGCGCAAGGTTTACGTCATAAGCCATGAATGCTTTTTGCAAACTTAAAAATAAGCAAACTGTGAAAGATGGAATCATCATAGGAAGTGTTATCTTTATCATTTTTCTAAGACCACTTGCTCCATCTATACTAGCTGCTTCTAATAAATCTTTAGGAACATTCATAAAACCTGCTACATATATAATCATCATATATCCTGAATATTGCCAAACTGACACAATAATTAAAGTCCAAAGTGCTCTATTAGGATCTGCAAGCCATGAAGTCGAGAAAAATGGGATATTGAAATTATTCCCTATATACACTAATATATTTGAAAATATAAATTGCCAAATAAATCCAAGTATGATTCCACCAATAAGATTTGGTGTAAAGAATCCTGCTCTATAGAAATTTTCACCTTTTAGCCCAGTTGTTAATACATATGCCAGTAAAAATGCTACTACATTTGTAATTACTACAGTTGCAATGGCATACTTTAGTGTTAGCCACAACGAAGACCAAAACGCTGCATCTTTAAATACTTCTGTATAATTCTGTAAACCTATAAAATTGTGAACATCTGCTACACCATTCCAATTTGTAAAAGTTAAATAAATACCATATATAAACGGTATAATCATAACTGTAAAAAATGCAAACGTACCCGGTCCTGCATATATAAGATAAGTTTTTAATTTACCAAAAAAACTTTTTTCGTTTGTCATATTCACTACGCCTCCTATAATAATCTTTATATATAATAACGGATATTCGTAAATACGTATATCCGTTATTATGTTTTATGCTATTGTTATATGTTATTGTTTAATGCTGTTATTTTATTATTTAACATTTTTCCAATAGTTTTGAATATCAGTAGCTAAAGCTGCTTTGTCACTCTTACCATCAAGATATTTTTGCATTGAACCTCCAACTTGTGCCCAATGATCTCCTGGTAATGTTGTAATACATGGTATAACTTTCTTATCTTGCACATATTGTTTTACTGATTTTCCAAGAGGATCAGTTATTTCTAGTTTTATATTTGAGAAAGCAGGAACTAAACTAGCTTTATTAACTAAAAAGTCTTGACCAGCTTCACTATATATCAACCATTCTAAGAATTTCTTTGATGCTGCTTGTTGATCTGCATCATTATTTTTACTATCTATTCCAATAAACTTAGATGGTCCTGCATATATTTGTGAATTACCATAATCATCTGCATTGTTGCTTACTGGAACTGGTATAAATCCATATTGCCCTTTAGCTTCATCAAATTCTTTAATTTGTGGCCATGCCCAGTTACCCATAAACCAGAAAGCTGCTTGACCTTTACCTAAAATTTCAGTTGCTTTTTCATAAGTTCCAGCGAGTGGCGATCCTTTATCTATGTTATTTGCTTTTAAAAGATCAAAAGTTGTCATTATTCCATTGAATACAGCATTGCTGTTTAAATCAACTTTTCCAGCTTTTATATCTTGTGTAAATTTATCTGCTGCTCCAACTTCTTTTGATTGATCCATATATACCATTGGGAAGAAATGTGCTCCTAATGACCAATCCATTGGTGAAAGAACCATTGGTGCCACTCCTGTAGCTTGTATTTTTTGGAATGCTGCTTCTAAATCCTTAGTAGTTTTTATAGAAGCTGGATCAACTGAAGCTTTGTCTAATACTGCTTTGTTGTATATTAATCCATATCCCTCAACTGCTAATGGGAATCCCATTACTTTTCCATCTGTCTTACCTGCATCTAAAGTTCCTTCAGCTGCATCTTTAACCCATTTTTCAGATGAAAGATCTACGAACTTATCACTAAATTTAGGCATATCGTTAGGATCAAGCATACTTAAAGACGGTGCATTTCCAGCTGCATACATAGATGATACCTTTTGGAATGGTGATTCTCCTGCACCAGCTTGAATAATATCTACTGTTATGTTAGGATTTTCTTTTGTGAAAGCTTTCGTTGCCTCTTCTAATGGAGCTGCAATTTCGCCTTTTGTATTAAGAATTGATATTTTAACACTTTTCCCTGAAGATTCTTTACTACCAGTTGAATCTGCTCCTTTAGAACCGCAACCAGCCAATAAAGAAACTGTTAATACTACTGTTGTTAAAATAGATAATAATTTTGTTTTTTTCATAACGTTACCCCCTATTTTTTATATAGGATATCCTCACTTGTTGCAAGGCAACCTTTGATTTAACCCTTTTATACAAATAATTTACTCCTATCTAAATTTTACTTAAGAATGGATTAAACTATAAATATCATTACTAAAATCTGTTATTTGTTACTTAACTCTGAAAACATTTACTTTATGAATTTATTATATATGCATACTAAATTTATGTCAATCGTTTAACATAAATTTTTTATGATATTTTTTTATAATGTTTTTTTAATTTTACACAGAAAAATCCTTATCTTTTAGTATTAGAATAATTACAGCTCATTTTCTACTTTATCAGTTTCTTTCAAAATTATATCTATATTATTAGTATTATTTACAATTTTAAAATTTTTATATCTGATATTTTTGTAGCTTTTTATAAAACAAGTTGGATTTAGGATATATAGAATTGATAATATTAAGATCACCACTACATATATTAATAAGGCACATTTGATACTTTTTTACTTGCAATTATGTAAAATTACAATATTTACAGATAAACTTTAACCATAAAAATGCTTATCAATATGTTAACGTATCGAATTTCAACAGCTTTTATGTCAACATGTTGACATATATGTTTTTTTCAGTTAATGTTACAGTAAATATAGTAATTGTTTTAATTGTGAAGGAAGTGATTTTTTGCCTAATATAAAAGATGTTGCTAATCATGCTGGTGTATCAGTAACAACAGTATCTAGAGTTATGAATAATAGAGGTTATATTTCTGAAACTACAAGAAAGAAAGTATATGAATCTATGGAAATTCTAAATTATCATCCAAATGAAATGGCCAAGAGTTTATATACAAAAAAGTCTAATTTAATCGGCTTAATATTGCCTGATGTCAGTATGCCCTTTTACGCTGAAGAAACAAAATATATAGAAGAAGCATTATATATAAATGGTTATAAACTTTTATTATGTAATGCAAGCAATAATAGTGCTCGTGAGAAAGAATATATAGCTATGTTACAAAGAAATCAAGTTGATGGAATAATAATTGGTAGTCATACTTTAAAATTAGAAGAGTATATGAAAGTAAAACTCCCAATTGTTGCTTTAGATAGATATCTTGGAAAAGATATCCCCGTCATATCAGCTGATCACATGCAAGGGGGGTACTTAGCTGCCAATGAATTAATACGCTGTGGTTGTAAAAATGTTCTTCAATTTGTAGGAAATAGCCAAGTAAAAACACCTGCTAATGAAAGAAACTTTGCATTTTCTGAAGCAATGAAAAAGAATAATATTAACTGTACGAACATAGAATTTCCAGTGAATTTTTTTTCATTTGAAAATTATCTACCTTTTATAACTAAATCATTAGATAATAATCCCAATATTGATGGTGTTTTTGCTGTTGATACTATTGCACTTGCAGTAATAAAAGAATTGGTATCACGAAATCTCAAAATACCTGACGATGTAAAAATTGTAGGGTATGATGGCATTGCACTAGGTAGTATTGCAACCCCAACTCTTACAACCATTAAACAGCCTATAAGAGATATTGCAAACTCAGCTGTATCAACTCTTTTGTATCTAATTAGCAATCATAATACTATGATACCTAATGATATAAAATTACCTCTAATGATATGTCAAGGCCAGACCACATAAATATTACAGGATATTTTTTAATTGTAAAATCTAAAAAGTGCCACAATTTGCATTTGCAAACTGTGACACTTTTTTATTTTGAACATATCCTATAATGCGACTATTCATTTTAGAGTTTCTACTCGGTGATACGAAATTTGTACCACCACTTTTATAATAAAATGACATTTTATTATAACTGCACATTAAAAGCTCTTTTATTTTAATCTATTATCTTGGGTAAAAAACGTTCTATATCCAAGAGTTACAAACAAAACAGTTGCTAAGCCTGTACTACCTAAAATAGCAAGCATTATACCAATCTGATATTTAATTGCAGTTAGTGGAAATGTTCCAGAAAGGATTTGTCCAGTCATCATTCCTGGAAGTGATACAATTCCCATAGTTAACATGTTATTCATAGTTGGCAAAATAGCACTATCAAAAGCATTGTTAACAATTTCCCGAGTCGCAACTACAGGACTTGCACCTAGCATCAAAGAATTTTCAATTTCAACTTTTTTATCCTCAATAGCACTACATAACTTATTTGCTCCTAAAGAAATACCTGTCATGCTATTCCCAATAATCATTCCAGAAATAGGAATAAAGTATTGCGGATTAAACCATGGTCTTACTTGCAAAACTACAATAATAAAAAATACAGCAGTAGCAAGAGCACCACATATCATAGACAAAGTAATTATTCCTTTAAGCTCTTTTGACATTGCCGTTTTTACCGTCTTAATAGAATTATAAATTGCAAATGTAATCATAATTGTAATCATCAAAGAAGTAAGCCACCAACTTGGATTATCAAAAACAAACATTAATACATAACCCATTAATGTAAGCTGAACTGTCATTCTTGTAGATGCTATTAAGATTTGCTTTTCACGCTTAATGCCTCTTGACTTAAAAATAACTAAAAGTAATAAAACAAAAATATATGCCATAGACAGTTGTAAAACTGAAAGATTCATTACTGTATCATTCATAATATACCTCCATAACTCTTTTATGATAATATATCATATTTTTCTATATTATTTATTGCATATGCTTCTGTAACATTCCCATTTTCAATTCTAATAATTGAATCTGAAAATTTTTCTGCAATTTGTTCTGAATGGGTAACCATGATTAGTTGCTTATTGTTTTCCCAAACGAACCTTGATAGATTTTCTATAATAAATTGTTCAGTTTCTTTATCTAATGCTGCTGATGGCTCATCTAAGAGATATGTTTCTGCATCCATGAGCATAACCCTAGCAAGGCATAGACGTTGCTTTTCACCACCGGACAGATTGCCACAACCATCATTTAAGCTCTTGTTCAATTCTACCCTTGCAAGACTTTCTTTCATTGCTGAAATAGATGCTGGCAACCTTTTTGAAAAATATAATCCTATTTGCAAATTATCTTCCACTGACCCACTATAAATTACTGGAGTTTGCCCCAACATAATCACCTGACGGCGCAACTTTAGAGTATCCATTTTTGAAATATCATTGTTATTATATATAATTGTTCCACTATCAGGTACATTTAAAGCATTTAACATACGTAATACTGTTGTTTTTCCACTACCAGAAGAACCTACAATACATGTTATTGGTTTATTAATACATAAAAATGGAATATCTAAAATATTCTTAAATTTAAGATTATTTACTTCAAACATGGACTCACTCACTTTCTTTATTATTTACTTACTCTTTTATTTTAAATTTTATTATTTACAACATACATAATTATTTATGTTGTAAATAATTATTTTTTATTTGGTTCTTTATAAGTTACGCCTTTTGTATCAACAATAATTGATTTTATAACTACATCTTCCTTCGGTTTATCATTTGAAGTTTCTACATTTTCAATCTTTTCTAATACATCTAATCCTGATATTACCTTACCAAATGCTGCATACTCTCCATCAAGATGCGATGCGTCCTTTGTCATTATAAAGAATTGACTTCCAGCACTATTAGGATCTTGTAATCTTGCCATTGAAAGTACTCCTTTTGTGTGTTTTAAGCTATTTGCAAATCCATTTGAAGTAAATTCACCTTCAATTGAATATCCTGGTCCACCAGTCCCATCACCCTTTGGATCTCCACCTTGAATCATAAAGTCTTTAATTATTCTATGAAATTTTAGATTATTATAAAAACCTTTATTAGCTAAATCAATAAAATTATCAACTGTATTTGGAGCAAGTTCTGGATATAGTTCAGCTTCAATGACTCCATATCCATCTACTGTTATAGTAGCCACTGGTAAATATTCATTTTTCTTTGTTGAATCTGTATCATTGCTCTCACTTTTTGCAGCAGATGTATCTGAATCTTCTTTATTACTACTTGTAGTGTTTCCACATCCAACTAATACTAGTGAACTCATTAATACTGTTATTAATATTAACTTTAGATACTTATTTACATTTCTTATATTCATATTCTTTCCACCTTATATATTTTTTTAATAACTTCAGTATACCATAATCTTTTATATTACTAATAGAGCTTAATTTAAAATCAATTTTAAATTAAGCTCTATATAATACTTTCCCAAAGTCTATATTTTATACATTATAAAATATTAATTGTATTATTTTATAAATCATTAATATAAATTATTCTATACCCTCCTTAGGTTCTGCAAAATAATATCCTTGCGAATAATCTATATTCAAGTCTTTTATTTTATTATATATTTCTTCTTCAGATACGAACTCTGCAACAGTTTCTATTCCTAATTCCTTTGCAAATGCTACTATAGTTTTAGTAACCATCTCTGCTGATTTATCTTTATGTATATTTTTTATTATTGATCCATCTATCTTTATATAATCTACATTTAATTTCATAAGGTAGTAGAAATTTGAATACCCAGTTCCAAAATCATCAATAGCAATTTTAGAACCATATTTTTTTATTTCTTTTATAAAATCTGTAACTTCCTTGAAATTTTCAATCCCTTCTGATTCAACTATTTCAAACACAACTTTTTTAGGATTTTTAGCTTTTTGTAGTTTTTCTATAATTAATGTTCTAGTTTCAATATTTACTATATCCTGAAGAAGAAGGTTTATAGATATTTCATAATCTGTTTTATTTAAAACTTCAAAAGTTTTTTCTAACATTATTCTTGTTAATTCTTTATATAATCCAGACTTTTTAGCAATCTCTAAGAAAAAATATGGTGATATAATCTTCCCATTTTCATCTATCATTCTTATTAGAGCTTCACATTTTTTAATTGTTCCTAAATGATTATTAACTATAGGCTGAAAGAATGGTACAATTCTATTTTCTGATATAGCATCTTTAATCTTTTTGGTCCATATTATATTTTCTTTAATTTCTTCATATATATTTAACTCTTCTTTATATATTTGAAATACTTTTTTATTTTTTTTAGCATAATGTAACGCCATTTCAGCTTTTTCAAATAATGCTTCTTGCACTAATGCAAGTCCTATTGTTACTGTTATATAAATTTTAACTTCCTCGTAAAAAAAGCATTGATTGTTTATTATATTTTGTAAAAGTCTTATTTTTTCTATAAATTCATCTTTTAATCCTATGTTATCTACTACAGCAAATATATCTGAACTTACTCTATAAGAATTTAAATTATTTTGGTTACAGTATAAACTAATTAATTTAGAAAGAGCTTTTAATACTGCATCTCCTACTGTGTTTCCATAAAAGTCATTTATACCATTAAATGATTTTATATCAATAATTACAAGTTTATCGTATTTTCCTTGTGATAAATCTATAATTAATTTATTTCTATTTTCTAAACCTGTTAGTTTATCATTATAATATTGTTTTTCTAATTCTTCTGTTTTTTCTGCAATTTTTTTTTCAAGCTTTAAATTCAAATTATGTAATTCGTCTCCTGTAGTTTTTATAAGATTGTATAGTGCTAAATCTTCAGCACTGTAATATTCAAGTTGATTAGTATTTTCCATATCAATTTTAATTCTTGAATTCACATCCTCAGAAAGTACTAATATTGTCATTGTTTCATTATAAAAAATATTCTTATTATTAATATGATTAAATTCTCCATATGTATAAAATCCACTTGTTGAAAAATCATTACTAATCGGTGCTATTTCTTCAGCTACAATTTCCCTAAGAAATTTTTTCCTTGAATCACAAGAATATATGAATAAACTTTCTCCTGGATACTCTTTTATTTTCTCATATACACTTTTTGATCCCATTAAAATTTCTCTAAAATTACCATAACCAATCCTTATTTTTTCTCCTATATATATTGAGGATGAAGTAATTATTTCTTTATCATTTAAATATTTTATGATCGGTTTACCACTATACGTACTATTACGTTTTACCATTAAAGGAAATTTAGCTCCTATACGTGCAATTTGTTCATCATTGTTTGTGCCTAAATATTTACTATAAAATTCTTGTGCGGGTATATTTCCTATGCTTTTTATTGTATTTCCTTCTGCCTCTGTTATTTCATATTCTTTACCTACAGGTACCCAATTAGAGTTACTTCCATTATTTACATATAGCTCCTTACTTTTTAAAGCAACAGCAACTACTGCATCTTTTTCTATACCCTTTTCTGTAAAAACATATGTATCATCTGTAGAATTACTATTCCCTGCAATTCCTCCCGCTATCACAATTTTATTATCTATAGAATTTATTCCTTCTAAAAAATCTTTTCCACCAATGCTTGTGTCAGCAAAAGATATTATAACTTTAGTATCTGGAAAAATTAATTTATGAGCTATTTCTACACCTTTATCAAAATCTGATATTTTATCTTTAATTAAAATAGTTTCAAGTGTTGTTTTTTCAAATACACTTATAGAAATTAGACATTTATTTTCAAAAATTTTACCATTAAGTATTTCTCCTGCAGATGTAGCACCTATTATTTTGCATTGTGGAATTAATGATATTAAATTGATTATTACCTCTTTAATAAACTCTTTTTTGCCTATCCCTGAAAATACTTGTACTAATATATTATTATATTTTAATATTTCATTATTACTTATGTATTTCTTTAAATCCTCATAATCCTTATATTTAACATTATACGTTTTCATAAGTCACCTCAATACTCAATCTGCCAATATGCATATTTCATTTATAATCAATTATATCATTTTTAAGTTTTTAAATCATTATATTTTTACAGAATTTAGCAGAATTTTTATATTAAATTTTATAAGTGATTATTCAGCTACTTACAATTACATATTCTCATGTTACTAATAGAATTTCCGATGAAAGTATTAATTTATTTGAATTGACAGTAAATAAAAAACTTCCGAAATCATAAATATTTATGGTGGAATCCGGAAATTTTTTATGCTTTTATTCTTTATAAATGGCTCTATTGCTTGATTAGTTTAACTATAGTTTCAACGTGAGGTGTATTAGGGAACATATCCTTCACCTTAGTTTGAATCACTTTATATCCTCTTTCAGTGAGTACTTTAAGGTCAGTGACTAATGTTTTTGGATTGCAAGAAAC
>Ga0302165_10000843_pt1 | contig 10889 bp, 10 predicted proteins | sample I_Fen_E3_2_FD_193499 | JGI IMG/M metagenome (GOLD analysis project Ga0302165, IMG submission 193499) | Peat permafrost microbial communities from Stordalen Mire near Abisko, Sweden - I_Fen_E3_2 | ecosystem: Environmental > Terrestrial > Soil > Wetlands > Permafrost | place: Sweden: Abisko... | reverse complement strand
AGGATTATCATTAGTAGTTAATAAAGATAATGTAACAATTAATGGTGGAAATGACTTGGTGGGTAAAAGTGCTTCACTTAAAAAAGGTACAGCAGGAGCAAAATTTGCTGAAGATAATAAAGATAAATATGGATTGAATTTAAGTTATTTTGATGATTCTCCATCAATGTTCCAAGCAGTTGAAAATAAAAATAATGACTTCTTATTAGAAGATTATCCTGTTATAGCATACAAAATTAAGGTTGACCCTAACTCAAAGTTAAAAATTGCGGGAGAAAAATTAACAAATGTTGACTATGGATTTGCAGTTAAAAAAGGTCAAAATGCTGATTTGTTAAAGAAATTCAACGAAGGTCTTAAAAAGATAAAAACAAATGGAGAGTATGATAAAATAGTTGATCAATATATTGCTAAGTAATACAGCAAATGAAGTACGTAAGTAATCATATAAAAAGAAATTAAACTGAAAAGCTATGAGTTTAAGGAAAAAGAAATTTCTAATTTATAGCTTTTCTTATTTGAATATTAAAGCTTTAATAAAATTTAAAATATTTTATTGAAAATATATATAAATTGCTACAAATGAAAGTGTAGATGCATTTCAATTCATAATTAGAAATATATATATATTAGAATTGAGATTGATTTTAAAAACCTGTATGCCATGCAAAATAAGATGAATAAAGGAAATTATTTTGATGAAAAGACTTGTTATGATATTGTATAGTAGCCAATATTATTGACAGTTTTTGAATTAAATTATATAATAAGTTTCATAATGCGAGTTGAAAAATTAGGTGTGATTTATTGCAGTAGAATTATGAAATCATGCAATAAATCAGATTTTTTTCAGTTGTCTAAAAAAATGCAAAGGGGCATAAAAAAATGAATAAAAAATCATTAGTAAGTATTTTATTAGCATCAGTAATGTCGTTAGGATTAATGGCAGGCTGTGGTGCATCAAAAGATGATACAAAAGCAGAGGGAGGAAATAAAAAATATATAATTGCATGTGATTCAAAGTTTGCACCATTTTCTTTTGAAGAAAACGCTAAATATAAGGGGATTGATGTAGAAATTTTAGATGCAGTGGCTAAAGAAGAAAAATTTGAATATGATTTAAAGCCAATGGACTTTAGTGGAATAATTCCAGGGCTTACATCTAATCAATTAGATGGTGCTTTAGCAGCTATGACTATAACTGATGAAAGAAAGAAATCATTAGATTTTTCGGATGGATATTTCGAATCAGGTTTATCAGTAGTTGTCAATAAAGATAACACTTCAATTAACGGATTAAATGATTTAAATGGAAAAAGTGTTTCAATAAAAAAAGGAACAGCAGGTTCAAAATTTGCAGAAGATAATAAAGATAAATATGGATTAAATTTAAATTACTTTGATGATTCCCCATCAATGTTCCAAGCTGTAGAAAATAAAAATGTTGAGTTCTTATTAGAAGATTATCCTGTTATTGCATACAAGATTAAAGTAGATAGTGGTGCAAAATTAAAAATTGTTGGAGATAAATTAGATACTGTTAATTATGGATTTGCAGTAAAAAAAGGTCAAAATGCTGAATTGTTAAAGAAATTTAATGAAGGTCTTAAGAAATTAAAAGACAATGGAAAATATAACGAAATAGTTGGTCAATACATAGCAAAATAGTAAGGAGAATGGAAAATGGAAATCTTAGGATTGCTAAAAGATAGCTTCCCTAGCTTACTTAGTGGGCTTTGGGTAACAATAGAAATTGCAGTAATATCATTGATATTAGCTGTAATACTTGGAATTATTTTAGGTATATTTAGCATAAGTACATCTAAAATATTAAAAAGTTTAGCTACAGTATATATTGGTATAATTCGTGGAACTCCGCTTATGATTCAAGCGTTGTTTTTGTTCTTTGGTGTTGGGCAAGCATTTAATATAAGAATTGACCCAATGGTTGCAGCTATAATAACTCTTACAGTAAATGCTTCAGCTTATATGGCTGAAATATTCAGGGGTGGAATTCAAGCTATAGACAATGGTCAAATGGAAGCTGCCAGGAGCTTGGGACTTAGTTATTCAAAAACTATGAGAAAAGTTATTTTGCCACAGGCAGTTAAAATTATGATTCCATCTATATTAAATCAATTTATTGTTACATTAAAGGATACTTCAATTCTATCAGTTATAAGTATAAGAGAACTTACTGCAACTGGACAAATTATAATTGCTAGAAACTATAAGGCACTTGAAATGTATGCAATTGTAGCTTGTATGTATCTTATATTAATTACAATATTAACTTTGGTATCAAGTTATATAGAAAGGAAAATTAGCTATGGTAATAAGCGCTAAGAATCTTAAAAAACGTTATGGAAAATTAGAAGTTCTTAAAGATATATCAGTAGATGTAACAGAAGGTGAAGTTCTTTGTATTATAGGTCCTTCAGGTTCAGGGAAAAGTACACTTTTAAGATGTCTAAATAGATTAGAAGAAATTCAATCTGGTACAATAACTATATTAGGTGAAGAATTAGTAAATAATAAGAACATAGATAAATTAAGAGAAGAAATAGGTATGGTGTTTCAATCATTTAATTTATTTCCACATTTAACAGTGCTAGAAAACATGACTCTTGCACCTTTAGAGCTTAAGAAAATGAGTAAAAAGGAAGCCACTGAAAAAGCTCTTAGTTTATTAGATAAGGTTGGCTTAAAAGATAAGAAGGATGTTTATCCTGATACGTTATCTGGAGGTCAAAAGCAACGAGTTGCTATAGCTAGAGCTCTTGAAATGAATCCTAAGATAATGTTATTTGATGAACCAACTTCAGCTTTAGATCCTGAAATGGTCGGTGAAGTACTTAAAGTTATGAAAGACTTGGCTCAAGAAGGTATGACTATGGTAGTGGTAACTCATGAAATGGGATTTGCTAAAGATGTAAGTGATAGAGTTATTTTTATGGATCAAGGATATATATTAGAAGAAGGACCACCAGAAGAAATATTTACAGCACCTACAAGTGATAGATGTAAAGAATTCTTAGATAAAGTAATTAACAATTAAATAAATAACAAAAGATGAAGTTAATCTATATGGGAGGTTATCTTCGTCTTTTTGTTTGTGTGTTAGATATAGATTATCAATTAAAAGCTAATAGTCATATAATAAATCAAATCAATATAGTTTATAGGATTGTTGTATGAGTGAACAGTGTACAAAAAGTAAGAATTTTATTAAGAGAATATTGAAAGCAGGAAAGCTAATTGAGTTTGATGAAACTTCAAAAATAGTTCTAATAAGTGATGTTCATAGAGGCGATGGAGGATATGCAGATTCTTTAAGGCAAAATAGAAACATTTATAAAGCTTCTATTGGATTTTATTATGAAAATGGATATAATTTAATTGAGTTAGGTGATGGGGATGAGTTATGGAAAAACAAAGATTGTTTAGACATAGCTTACAATTATAAAGATATTTTTGCAATATTAAATAAGTTTTATGAAGATGATAGATTATGTTTAATTTTTGGGAATCATGATATAGTCAAATCCAATCCGGAATTTATAAAAAAACAAGAAAAGCTTTTTGAAGCTACAGGTTATGGATTTGGACGTGAGATGATTAGTCTTTATAGCAATATAAAATTTTATGAGGGGGCTGTACTTAGATATACTCCTTTAAACAAAGATATAATTGCGTTTCATGGACATCAAGTTGATTTGATTAACTGTGACATGTGGAAAAGTAGTAGATTTTTAGTTAGATATGTATGGAGATTTATGGAAGGCGTTGCTGGTTTTAAATCGCCTACAAGTCCTGCAAGTAATTATAATAAAGGAAGTAAGATAGATAATATACTAGAAAAACTAGCAAGGAAAGAAAGAAAAATGATTATTTGTGGACACACACATAATGACATATTTCCAGAGCCTGAAGAAGGGCTTTATTTTAATGATGGATGCTGTGTATTTCCATCAGCAGTAACTTGTATTGAAATAACTAATGGAGAAATATCTTTAGTTAAATGGCAAATAGAAGTTGGGTCAAAAGATACTTTATATATTAATAAAAGTATAATAGGAGGACCTGAAAAAATACAAAAATATTTAGATTTTGCTAGAATACTTTAATAACGGAAGTACATTAAGAAATAGGAGAATAATATGAATAAATTAAGTGGTAAAGTTGCACTGATTACAGGTGCATCAAGAGGTATTGGAAGAGCTATAGCTATAGAATTTGCAAGAGAAGGCGCAAGTGTAATAATAAATTATTGTAGTGATTATGAAGGTGCAAAAGAAACTTTAGACGAAGTGAAAAAAGTAAGTGGATATGGAATTATAATGAAAGGGGATATATCCTCTTTCGAAAAGTGTAATATAATAGTTGAAGAGAGTTTAAAGATAATGGGCAAAATAGATATCCTTGTGAATAATGCAGGCATAAGCAACATTGGATTATTTATGGATGCTACAGAAGAAGAAATTCAAAGAATTATAAGCACAAATCTTTTAGGTGCAATGTATTTAACAAAGCATGTTCTTAAAGAGATGATTTCAAGAAAAAATGGAAACATAATAAACATTTCTTCTATGTGGGGAGAAGTTGGAGCATCTTGTGAAGTATTGTATTCAACTACAAAAGGTGGATTAAATGCATTTACAAAAGCCCTTGCAAAAGAAGTTGCTCCTTCAAATATAAGAGTAAATTGTATTTCACCAGGAGTAATAGATACAAAAATGAATTCATTTCTAGGAGAAGAAGAAAAAAAATCCCTAGAAGAAGAAATTCCTCTAGGGAGATTTGGAAATCCAAGTGAAATAGGGAAACTAGCAGTATTTTTATGTAGTGATGATTCTTCATATATTACAGGACAAATCATACGCGCAGATGGTGGATTTATATAACCACATTTTTGATCTGTTATTTTTTTCATGTGCACTAATCTAGTTCATCATCAGGTGATACTATTTTTTCTAAGTAGAAGTAAAATTCTACACCACCATCTATATTTTGAAGATTAAATTCACTATTATGAAGATGTAAAATATTTTTAACTATTGATAATCCAATACCAGTGCTATTTTTTTGAGTTCTTTCTCTAGATTTGTCTAGTCTATAGAATTTATCAAAAAGTTTACTTATTTGTTCTTCAGGAATAGTTACACCCATATTTTGAACTGATATTTTAAACTTATCTAAACATTCTTCAATATTTATATTAATATCATTACTTGGAGGAGTATATTTAATAGCATTTGTTATAAGATTAGTGAAAACTTGCTCCATTTGAAATGGATCTGCATAAATATAGCTATAAGGTGTTGAAGAATTAAAATTTACATTAAATTTATTTTCTTCAAAGTCAGGTTTATGTTTTTTAAGTACTTTAGTAATTAATCTATTGATATTAAAAGCTTCGGGATTTGGCTTAATGGTTCCAGATTCAAGCTTTGAAAGTTCCAACATATTAGTAACTAAAACACTCATTTTTTTAGATTCATCAATTATGGTTTCTAAATACATGGTGGCATCTTCACCAGATACAATACCATCTTTAATACCTTCTGCATAACCTTCTATTATTCCAATTGGAGTTTTAAGTTCGTGACTTACATTATCTGTGAATTCTTTTCTCATGTTATCCAATTGTCTTTCTTTTTCTATATCATCCTCTAGCTTTTTATTTTTCTTTTGTAAATCAAGCAGTGCAGTTTGAAGATTTTTTGATAAAATGTTTAAGGAGTTAGAAAGACTTCCTATTTCATCTTCTCTATTAGTTTGGCAAACTGCAGAAAAGTCCATTTTAGACATTTTATTTGCAACATAAGTTAAAGTTACAAGAGGTTTAGAAATTAAATTAGAATAAATTAAAGCGAGTATTATAGAAACAGTAATTAGACCCAAAAATAAATATATAAAAAATTCACGCATAACTTCAGAGGCTTCTTCAATGGGCTGAATAGAAGAAACACAAAAAATAATGCTGTCATTTTTACTACTTAAGGACATAGGACTAACTACACCAATTTTTTTTAATCCACTACTCTTATTATCAAAATTTGTATACCTAGTTTGAGAATATGTAATAACTTCATTTATTAAATCTTTATTGTTAATTAGTTCTGTACCAAAAGCAGTTAATGTATCAAAACCCTCCTTATCACCAGTAATATTATTAGAAATATATATAATATCACCATTTAAAGAAGTGACAATAATTTTAGCATTATTATCATTTTCAAATTTTTGAAGAGCTTTATATAAGTCAGAATTATTATCAATGTGAAGAGAATATAAATCATGAAATTTATTAACTTCATTAACTAAGGATTTTGTTTTTTTATAAGAATAAAAATTTTCAAAGAAAAAAGCTTGTGCAAAGTATGCTATAAGCATTAGACCCAAAATTAGAGATAAGGTTATAACAAATAGTCTTTTAGACAAACTGTACTTCATTATTTCGCCTCAAATTTATAGCCACTGCCACGAACCGTAATTATATAATTTGCCTTATCTAATAATTTTTCTCGCAGTCTTTTAACATTAGTGTCTACAGTACGAATATCGCCATAATAGTCAATACCCCATACGTTGTCTAAAATATTATCTCTAGTCAATGAAATACCTCCGTTAGTAACTAAATAAATTAAAAGCTCATATTCTTTTGGTGACAATATTATTTCGTTTCCATCAATTTTGACTTCATGAGAAAGTTTATTTATTGTAAGGCCATTAAAATCTTGAGAGCTTGAATCTAAGTTTTCTCTAGTCCTTTTTAAGAGTGCTTTAACTTTAGCAATTAAAACCTTAGGACTAAAAGGTTTTGTCATATAATCATCAGCACCATAATCATATCCTTGAAGTTTATCTTCTTCTTCTCCTTTAGCAGTAAGTAAAATTACAGGAATGGTCGAAACTTCTCTTAATTTTTCAAGCATAGTTAATCCATCCATAATTGGCATCATTATATCTAAAAGCACCAAATCAATTTTTTGAGTGCTAAATATAAATAAGCCCTCCTCGCCATCGGAAGCTTCAAAAACATTAAAATCTTCCTTCGTTAAATAATCTCTAAGTAAGAACCTAATTCTAAGTTCATCTTCTACAATCAAAATAGATTTTCTCATTATTATGTCATCTCCTTCATATAAAAAAATAAATTAAAATTTCTTTAGTAATATATGGAAAGTTATATATAATTAATAATACAGCATAAATAAGGCAATTAGATTACAGTTGCATAATATCATAGTGCAGATTAATTAAATTATAATATAATATTACAAATATAAATATAATTAATCATATTAAATAAGATAATATATAAGTTGCACTAAAGATTTTCACTCTAATCTTTAGTATTTAAATTAAAGTCAATCATAGCAATATAATTTTATTATCATAACTAATATTGAAGGAAGCGAAAAAAATTTGAAAATTATGATTTTTAAGCTATAAAGAATATATCTGATACGGTATAATATTTATACGCATAATATTATATACAATTAGGAGATTGATAAATGATAAAATTAAATTTTGATGTAAAGAGACATACTTTAGCAAACGGGCTAGAAGTAATAACAATAAATAAAGATACTCAGATTGCAGCTATAAATATAGGTATTAAAGTTGGAGCATTATATGAGAATATGGAACAAAAGGGTATAAGTCATTTTATTGAACATACATTATTTAAAGGAACTACAACTAGAACTGATGAGGAACTTAATGAAGAATTAGAAGCTTTAGGTGGAGAATACAATGCGTATACAGATTATGATGAAACTGTGTATACAATTAGTTGTTTAATGGAAGAATTTAAAAATGCAGTAGAACTTTTAGGTGATATGATTACAAATCCAAAGTTTGATAAGGCTGAAATTGAGAAGGAAAGAGGAGTTGTTTTATCAGAAATAAGGATGAGTAAAGATGATATAGAAGATTTGAGTTTTAAAAATGTAAATAAAATTGCATTTACAAAAAGTGCTCTTAAATATGAAGTAACTGGACTTGAAGAAAATGTTTCAAGATTTACTAGAGAAGATATATTATCTTACTATACTACACACTATACTCCAAAAAATTCACTTATAACTATGGTATCATCTTTAAGTCATGAAGAAGCAATAAATTTGGTGGAAGATCAATTTAAAGGATGGAAAGGTGAAAAACCTAAGCTTATAGATATTATAAAGGAAAAAAATAAGAAAATAACAGAAATAAGCTATAAAAAAGATATTGAGCAAAGCACTATAGTGTATTTGTACACCTTTGATGAATTGGAAAAATCTGATGAGCTTCCTCTTAGAATATTAAATCATAGACTTGGAGAGAGCTCAAATTCACTGCTTTTTAGAGAAATAAGGGAAAATAGAGGATTAGCTTATGATATTTATACGCATCTTGAAATAACTAATAACATAAAAACTCTTTATATATATACTGCAGTTGGAGAGGAAAATGTTAACGAAGCAAAAGATGCAATTGATGAGACTTTGAAGAATTTAGTTGATGGTAAAATTCAAATTGTAGATAAGGATTTGAATATAATGAAGAAGGTCCATAAGACAGCAGTAATATCAACATTAGAGGATTCTTCAGAATTATGTAATTATATGCTTCATCAAGCTTTAGAAGATGAGGATATATTTGAATTTGTTAAGGATATGGACAGACTGAATAACTTAGATACAATTAAAATCAATGAAGTAGGTAAAAAAGTCTTAAAGGATCCAACAATTCATATACTAAAATCTAATTGATGTAGATACCCACAGTCAAAATCATACTTATGCGTATAATCCGCCGAAATAAAGGGTACTCTGTTGTTCCGGTTGCTAGAGAATAAGGCTGTGGATTTCTAACATTAGAAGTTGCACCCATTTATGCTTGCTCCTTAGACAAGCTAAGGACAAGCGTAAATGGAACAACTTCTAATGAAGAAATGCCTACAGCCTTATTCTCAATGCAACACTCCACAAAAAAGTACCCTTTATTTCTAGTTTGGGATATATATTTAAAGTTTAAGTATAATATAGAATAGGGGTATCTATATAAGGGTTACTTAATGATAATTAAACTTATGCAATTATAAAATCATCTATATGGAACCCTATAAAAATGTAAATTATAAGTGAAGGTGAAAATAAGGAATTATGGCTATAATAACAAAAATAGAAATTCAAAAAAGAAATAAAGAAAGAGTTAATTTATTCTTAGATGGTGAATATGCTTTTTCTCTTTCAATAGAGTTAGTTTATAAAGAAAATCTTAATACAAATGATGAAATAGATTCTAAAAAACTTAAAATTTTAGCAGAGCATGAGGGCTTAATACGATGTAAGAATTCTGCACTGAGAATTATTGAAAAAAGTTGTAAAACTGAAAAAGAGGTAAGAGATAAGTTAATACTAAAGGGGTATGAAAATAACTCCATAAATAAGAGTATTGAATTTCTTAAAGAATATAATTTCATAAATGATAGTAATTATTTAAAGGCATTTATAAATGATAAATTAAAGTCTCAAGGAAGTCAAAAAATCAAGTATACTCTAATACAAAAGGGTATATCAAAAGATAAGATAGAGGAAGAATTATGTAATTTAAATAAAGAAAATGAAAAAAATGTTGCACTTAATTTAGCAAAGAAAAAGCTTGATATAATAAAAAAGAAGGAAACTGATAATTTTAAAATTTCAGGAAAGTTATATAGGTATTTGATTTCTAAAGGATACCAATATGATGTTACAAGTGAGGTTGTTAAGGAAATTATGTCATTAGATGATTTTGAATAGCTTATATTAAAGGTAAATAATAACTTACAATAATGGTATAACTTTTGGTATAATAATAAGAAGTGAAATTTTTCAGTTGGGATTTTATATTCTAGATAAATTTAAATATGGTAAGGATATTATTTATGGAGGAAGAATCATGAAGAAAAGTAAATTTTTACTGGTGATTGCTGGAATTGCTTCAGGGTGTATTCAAATAAGTATAATTATTGGAATGTTAGTCTTTCCCAATATAACATTTAATCCTACATCTACGAGTTCCTTTTCAGAGAATGGACTTAAACTAGATTTTTCATCTAATGATGATAGTGCATATAGCACAAGTGGGAGTCGTGGATTTTTTAAGAATAATCAATTAAGTAAAAGCGAATCTTCTAAAGCAATTATTATTTATAATGGAATTACTATAGATGAGGGAATAAAATCAAATGAAAATATTAATAGCAAAGCAGTTGAATTAACGGAAAATGCTACAAGTGATAGAGAAAGAGCTAAAATTATATATACTTGGATTGGAAGCAATATAAAGTATGATTATGATAAAGCAGAGCAAGTATTATCTGGAAGTGACAATCGTAAAATGCCAGAAAGTGGCGCTATATGTGCTTTTGAAAAAAGAACGGGTATATGCTTTGATAAAGCATGTCTTTATGTAGCCATGTCGAGAGCTATAAACCTTAAGGTGAGAATAATAGGTGGTCAAGCATTTGATGGTAAGCAGTATGTAGGTCATGCATGGAATCAAGTTTATTTAAATGACGAAAATATGTGGATAAATGTAGATACAACCTTTTATGATGGAGGAAATTATTTTGATTCCAATCTATTTAATAATCATAATGTAGAAGAAATTGCTGGAGAATGGTAGTAACACAATATTATAATATTTTATTAATGTATAGAAAATCATAGACTTTAGATTGTTAGAATACAGATATAATGCATTGTGCATTTAAATATATGTTAAATTATTTTTTTATGAAGCTTTGAAATAATAAGGTCGATAGCCTTTTCACAGTCTTGGTCATTAGGATCTATTGACCAAGCTAGATTAAAAAGACGCAAAGCTGTATTAAGACATTCCTTCATAAC
>Ga0302165_10000841_pt1 | contig 10896 bp, 11 predicted proteins | sample I_Fen_E3_2_FD_193499 | JGI IMG/M metagenome (GOLD analysis project Ga0302165, IMG submission 193499) | Peat permafrost microbial communities from Stordalen Mire near Abisko, Sweden - I_Fen_E3_2 | ecosystem: Environmental > Terrestrial > Soil > Wetlands > Permafrost | place: Sweden: Abisko... | reverse complement strand
CCCTTTAAATATGTACCTGTCGCAAGTACTACTGCTTTACATTTAAAAATAGCACCATTTTTAGTAACTACACCTGTTACTTTTCCATCTTCAACATTTAGTTCAGTAACTTCAATTTGCCTTATTTTAAGATTCTCTTGTTCTTCTAAAACTCTTTTCATTCTAAACTGGTAATCTTTCTTATCTGCTTGAGCTCTTAATGAATGAACTGCTGGCCCTTTTGAAGTATTTAACATTCTTGATTGAATAAATGTATTATCAATGTTAATTCCCATCTCTCCACCGAGTGCATCAATTTCCCTAACTAAATGTCCCTTTGCAGTACCACCTATATTAGGATTGCAAGGCATTAGCGCTATTGAATCTAAATTTATAGTACATACTAAAGTATTAAGTCCTAATCTTGCTGAAGCTAATGCCGCCTCACAGCCTGCATGCCCAGCTCCAACAACTATTACATCAAATTGCCCACCATCATAATTTACTGCCATTGCTTTTACCTACTTTCCTACACAAAATTCACTGAAAATCTTATTTAATAGATCTTCTTCTAATTCATCACCTGTTATTTCACCTAACGCCTTCATAGCTGCTGTTATATAAATTGATATTAAATCAAGATATTCATTAGCATTAATCCTATTTAAAGCTACATCACAATTTTCTAATGATCTATATAATGCCTGTTTATGCCTTGTATTTGAAATTATTAAACTTTCTGAATTTATTTCCCCATTAAAGAATAAATTCTTAACTTCTCTTTTTAAATCATCAATTCCGGTTCCTGTTTTTGCAGATATTTCTATCTTATTGCTTAAATTATGTATAGTTTCTTCTGATATTTTCATATCTAAATCTATTTTGTTTAATAATGCTATGTATTTCCTATCTTTTATTTTATCAATTATAGCTTTATCATCATCATCTATATTTCTAGACGTATCAAGCATTAATATTATTAAATCTGCTTCTTCCATCTTTTCTTTTGACTTCTCTACACCTATTTTTTCTACTATATCTTCTGTCTCTCTTATTCCTGCAGTATCAATTATTCTAATCGGTATTCCATCAAGATTTATGTATTCTTCAATTACATCTCTAGTTGTTCCTGGAACATCTGTTACTATTGCTCTTTTTTCTTTTAATAATGCATTAAGTAACGATGATTTACCTACATTAGGCTTACCAACAATAACCATACTAAGACCTTCTCTTATAATTTTTCCTTCATCAGCATTTGCTAATAAGCTCTTTATCTTTGAAATTGTCTTATCAATACCTTCTTTAATTTGAAGAATTAAATTATCATCAATAATATCTTCATCATCTTCAGTAAAATCAACTGAATATTCAATTAATGCTAATACATTTAATAAATATTTCCTTAATTCTATTATTTCTCTTGAAAGTGCTCCATTACTTTGCAGCATGGCTGATTTCATTGATAATTCAGTCTTTGCTGTAATTATATCCATAACTGCTTCTGCTTGACTTAAATCTATTCTACCATTTAAGAATGCTCTCTTTGTAAACTCTCCTGGTTCTGCAAGTCTTGCTCCAGCTCTTATAATTTGATTTAATACGCTATTAGTTGATACAACTCCACCGTGACAATTAACTTCAACTACATTTTCTCCAGTATAACTGTTAGGTGATTTCATATAACTTAAAATAACTTCATCAATTATTTCTTTATTTTCTACATCTATAACATTTCCATACTTCATAGTATATGTTTGCATATTTTTGACATCATAATTATTTTTAGATACAAATATTTTACTAGCAATACTTAACGCATTTTCTCCTGAAATTCTAATTATTGCAACACCACCTTCACCAACAGGTGTGGCTATTGCACATATAGTATCAAATTCTTTCATTTATTGTCCTCCCTTATACAGAAGAATTTTTTCTTATTAATATCCATTTCAAACTAATATCAATTTTACATAACAAAATTTAATTAGTCAAAGTTATATTAAATAATTTTTCTTTTTAAATTTATAAATTTTAGTTATAAATTTAAAAAGAAAGCCCTTAGGCTTTCTTCTACAAATCTTTTTTTAATTCAACAACTACTCTTCTGAATGGTTCATCGCCTTCACTATATGTATTAACAAAAGTATTTCCTTGAAGTGCAGAATGAATAATTCTTCTCTCATACGGATTCATTGGCTCTAACTTAAATACTTTTTTTGTCTTATTAACCTTATTAGCTGTCTTAATAGCAACACCCTTAAGAGTTTCCTCTCTTTTGTTCCTATAATTTTCAGTATCTAGTATAACTTTTTTATGAGGAAGTTCATGTACCTTATTAACTACTAATGAAACTAAATATTGTATAGAATCTAATGTTTCTCCTCTGTAACCAATTATCACGCCCATTTTTTCTCCTAATAAATTGATTCTAAGAATATCATTTTCTTCTTTAAAATCTATCTTAGCCTCTATTTCCATACAATTAAGTATATTTGCTATAAAAATTTCTGCTTCCTCAATATAATCATATTTATTAGAAACCTTAATTCTAGCTGGCTTAACTCCTATAACATTAAATAAACCCTTTGAACCATGACTCAAGATCTCAACATTTACCATGTTCTTATCTGTACCTAATTCAATTAAAGCTTTATTTAAGGCTTCTTCAACAGTTTTTCCTTCTACTTCTATTGATTTCATCTGTTAATTCACCACCTCTAATATCAAAGCAAACTTAAATTACTTTTTTATTTATTCTTTTTTCTCTTTTTACTAGCTAAGTTTTTAGGTTCTTCAACCGCCATGACAAATTTCTCTGATTCTACTTGAATTTCTTTTTCTTTTCTAGAATCAATTTCATTTATTGCAGGTTTATAATTTAAGAAATAAGTTTGTACTGTTTGTATCAAATTTCCAATTATCCAATATAAAACTAATATTGATTTGAAATTCCATGACATGAATCCCATCATTCCAGCCATCATTAAATTCATAGATCCCATATTCATTCCACCTGGTTGTGATGGAGTAGCTTTTGTCATTAGATATGATGGTACATAAGTTGATAATGCAGCTAAAATTGGTAATATATGATATGAATCCGGAGCAAATAAATCTTTAATCCATAAAAATGATGCTCCTTCTATTCCTTGTATTCTCATAAATACATAATAAAGAGCCATTAATATAGGTAGTGGCAATAGAGATGGTAAACATCCCCCTGTCATACTAACATTTTTCTCTTTATATAACTTCATTGTTTCTGTACTTAATTTTTCTTTATCATCTTTATATTTTTCTTGAAGCTTTTTAACTTCTGGTTGAATTTTTTGCATTCCTCGAGTTGATTTTGCAGCCTTAATATTAAGTGGTAATATCAATAATCTTATAGCCACTGTAAATGCAGCTATAGCTAAAACATAAGCTAATCCTATATCCGATATTCCCATACTATCACGCATGAAAATATAGAAAGAATTAAATATATCAGCCATAAATTTAATTATACTTTCAAACATTAAAATACATACCTCCTATACCTTACCTTACTGGATCATACCCACCCTTACAAAAAGGATTACATCTTAATATTCTGTAAACCGCTATTACACTACCTTTAAAAGCTCCATATTTATTTATGGCATCTAGAGCATATTGTGAACAGGTTGGCGTAAATCTACAGCATGAAGGTCTTCCAGGTGAAATACCTTTTCTATAAAAATTAATTAGCATTATTATTAGTTTCTTCATTATTATATAAGCCTGCCTTTTTAATTAAGTTCTTCATGGATCTTTCTACTTCTAAGTAGCTGTTATCTTTGATAGGATTTCTTGCTATAAAAACAAAATCATATCCTTTTATGATAGAATCATAATTTAATCTGAAGCTTTCACTTATTAATCTTTTGCATCTACTTCTAACAACACTATTTCCTACTTTTTTACTTACAGAAACACCTAATTTATTATAAATATTAAATTTATCATCTTTATTTTTCTTGTTCTTTAATATGTACATAACTAAAAGACCATTCGCAAATGATTTTCCTCTTCTATATACAATAGTAAACTCAAAATTTTTCTTTAATCTATAAATCATAGATATTTTTCTACTCCTTTTTTTCCTGCATTTGCAGAAAAAAGGCCACTTAATGCGGCCCTTAAGCTGTTAATTTTTTTCTTCCTTTTTGTCTTCTGCTTTTAAGAATGTTTCTTCCTGCTGAAGTGCTCATTCTCTTTCTGAAACCATGTTCCTTTTTTCTATGTCTCTTTTTAGGTTGATACGTCATGAACATTACACATGCACCTCCTTAAATTAATTTTTATAGTGAAAACTATACTATATTATTTTAAATTTCACCTTACCTATTATATATACATAATAATTTTCTGTCAAGGTGGTGATAATTGTTGATAAATATATTTATATATATGTTTTTGTGGATAACTTATTGAATATACATATTTACTTATGTTATCATAGGTATTATGTTGTGAATAACTTTTTAATATTAATAGTTATCCACACGTGTTGATAACCTTGTGGATAACCTGTTTGTTTTATGCTATTACTACATCTCGTGTACCACATTAATACTGTATTAAGTGTATGTTTATAACTTTTTAAGTAAATTGTTATTAAATTAATATAATATTACTCTATTCACATAATTATTAACATGTTGATATATTTATATACATACATGGCTATAATATACAACTGTTAATATATCTGTTGATAAACTGTACATAATATAATATAAAATTTTTTTTATTAAAATATTGGAGGAATAAGAATGGATGCCGACCTTAAAGATTTGTGGGATAAAACCCTGGATATTATAAAAAGTGAGCTAAGTGAAGTTAGCTTTAATACTTGGATTAAAAGCTGCGAACCTCTATCTATCTCTTCTGATACTATAAATATAAGCGTTCCAAATTCCTTTACTCAAGATATTTTAGATAAGCGCTATAAAGATTTAGTTGTCAATTCTATAAAAGCAGTCTGTTCAAAATTATATAAGATTGAATTTATTATAATGTCGGATGGTTATGATAAAGATAAAAATAACACTCCTGAAATATCAAAATCAATTATAGTTAATGACGAAATGTCTTCAACATTAAACCCAAAATATACATTTAAATCTTTTGTAATAGGTAATAGTAACAGATTTGCTCATGCTGCATCATTAGCTGTTGCAGAATCACCTGCAAAAGCCTATAATCCTCTATTTATATATGGAGGTGTTGGACTTGGAAAAACTCACTTAATGCATGCTATAGGACATTATATTTTAGCTAACAACCCTAGTGCCAAAGTAGTATATGTTTCCTCTGAAAAATTCACTAATGAATTAATTAATGCAATTAAGGATGATAAAAATGAAGAATTTAGAAATAAATATAGAAATGTAGATATCTTACTTATAGATGATATACAATTTATTGCTGGAAAAGAACGTACGCAAGAAGAATTCTTCCATACGTTTAATGAATTACATGATGCAAATAAACAAATTATATTATCATCAGATAGGCCACCAAAAGAAATTCCAACATTAGAAGATAGATTACGATCTAGATTTGAATGGGGTTTAATCGCAGATATTCAGGTTCCTGATTTTGAAACTAGGATGGCAATTTTAAAAAAGAAAGCTGATGTTGAAAATTTAAATGTAGCTAATGATGTCATGGGATATATTGCTACTAAAATTAAATCTAACATAAGAGAACTTGAAGGAGCTTTAATAAGAATAATTGCGTATTCTTCACTAACTAATAGAGAAGTTACAGTGGATTTAGCTACAGAAGCATTAAAAGATATCATATCTAAAAAACAAGGAAAGCATGTTACTATTGATATTATACAAGATGTAGTTTCTAGCTATTTTAATTTACGTATCGAAGATTTAAAATCTCAAAGAAGAACCAGAAATGTTGTTTATCCAAGGCAAATTGCAATGTATTTAAGTAGAAAATTAACAGATATGTCCTTACCTAAAATTGGTGAAGAATTCGGTGGAAGAGATCATACCACTGTTATACATGCTTATGAAAAAATATCTGATAATCTAAAAATGGATGATTCATTGCAACAGACTGTTGCTGATCTTACTAAAAAATTAACTCAAAATTAATCCACAGCTGTATATAGTAAGTAGATAATAACCTGTGGATAATATTTTTATAGTCATATATAATCTAACAATGTGGATAACCCAGTTAATTTGTTACTTACTTATCAACAAGATTTTTGCATATAATTTTGTTGATATTACTCTGTTTAAGATGGTTATTAACAAATCCACAGCCCCTACTACTACTATTACTATAAAAATATATATCTATCTTTGTTATTGTCTTTATTCTGCCTGTTAATAAATAAGGAGGGTTTTAAATGATTTTTACATGTGAAAAACAAAAAATATTAGAGGGTATATCAATAGTTCAAAAAGCCATAACAGGTAAATCAACTATGCCTATACTTGAAGGAATATATATCAATACAAATAGATCTACACTAACACTTATAGGTTCAGATATGGATGTTAGTATTCAAACATCTGTTGATGCTACAATTATAGAAGATGGAAATATAGTTATTGATGCAAAAATATTTGGAGAAATAATAAGAAAATTACCTAACTCAACTATAAAAATAGAAACTATTGAAAATCAATTAATAAAAATAACTTGTGCAAAATCTGTATTTGATGTAGTTTATATGAATACAAACGAATTCCCAGAGCTACCGCAGATTAATGAAAACTTAAAGATATCAGTAAATCAAAATATATTAAAAAATATGATCAAGGGAACATCTTTTGCAATTGCTCAAGATGAGACTAGACCAATCCTTCAAGGAATTTTATTTGAGGTAAAGAATAAAAATTTGAATTTAGTTGCTCTTGATGGATACAGATTAGCTATTAGAAATGAATTTTTAGATACTGATATTGATATGGACGTTGTTATACCAGGTAAAACTTTAAATGAAGTATCTAAAATATTAGAAGATGTTGATGATATTGTAGATATAACATTTACTAATAATCATATATTATTTAATTTAGAAAAAACTAAAATAATATCTAGATTACTAGAAGGTAAATTCATAAATTATAATTCATTATTACCACAAGAACATAAATTATTAGTAAATGTTAATAGACAAGAATTACAAAATGCTATAGAAAGAGCATCTTTAATGGCTAAAGACGGGAATACTAATTTAATAAAATTAGATTTTCATCAAGATAATTTAATAATAACATCTAATTCTCAATTGGGAAAAGTAAGAGAGGAAATTTCAATTAAATTGCAAGGTGAAGGTATACAAATTGCATTTAATTCAAAATATTTGTTAGATGTACTTAAAAATGTGGAGGATGATGAAGTTATTATGAAAATGACTTCAGGAATAAGTCCATGCGTAATTGAAGAAAAAAATAATGAAAATGCTAAATATTTAGTTTTACCAGTAAGATTAATGAGATAGGAGGATAAATATTATTATTAATATTTATACAGTAATATGAATAAAATAAAGATTAATACAGAAATTATAAAATTAGATGCTTTTCTAAAGTGGGCTGCCATTGTTAGTTCAGGTTCAGAAGCTAAGTTTTACATACAAGACGGATTAGTAAAAGTTAATAATGAAATTTGCATTCAACGAGGAAAAAAATTAAAAGTTGGAGATATTGTAAGTTTCGAAGATTCAGATTTTGAAATAGTATAAAATAGGTATTAAATAATAAAACAAACTGTTATTTGATAACTATGATATAATTATTATTATAGGTGTATTTTTTATGTATATTAAAAATATGACATTGGTTAATTATAGGAATTATGAAAATTTAAAAATAGAATTAGGTAAAAATGTAAATGTATTTATAGGAGATAATGCTCAAGGCAAAACTAATATACTTGAATCAATTTACTATGGTGCTTTTGCAAAGTCCACTAGAACTTCAAAAGACAAAGAATTAATAAATTGGAATAAGGATATGGCTTACATAAGTTTATTTGTTGGCAAAAATAGACTAGATAAAAAAATAGATATAAATATTTTAAGAGATGGAAAAAAAGCTATTAAAGTAAATAATATTAAAGTAAAAAAAATAGGAGAACTATTTGGAATATTCAATGTGGTTATGTTTTCACCAGAAGACTTAAAAGTTATCAAGGAAGCTCCTAACCTAAGACGAAGATTGTTAGATATGGAGTTATCTCAAATAAATTCAAAATATTACTTTAACTTAGTTCAGTATAATAAGATTCTAAATGAAAGAAACATTTTATTAAAAAGTAGAAATTTCAATTTAGATGTTTTAGAAGTATATGATATACAATTAATTGAATATGCTGATTATATTATCTCAAAAAGGTTAGAATATATAGATAAGATAAACTTTTATGGAAATAAAATCCATAATGAGATAACATCTGGTAAAGAAAAAATTGAGTTTAAATATAATTGCATTATTAATTTAGATGATTATAAACGTAATTATTTAAAAAAATTGCAAGACAATATTTTGAGGGATCGGGAAAAAGGAATAACTTCAGTAGGACCACATAGAGATGACTTTAATGTTTTTATAAATGATATAGATACTAAGATATTTGGTTCACAAGGACAACAACGGACCGCAATTTTAACTATGAAGTTTTCATCTCTAAAAATTATTAAAGAAGTTACTGGAGAATATCCTGTATTATTGTTAGATGATGTTCTTTCAGAACTTGATATAAATAGAAAAAGATATATATTGAGTACAATCAACGATATACAGACAGTAATTACATGTACTGGAATTGATGATTTAAAAGAATATTTAGATAATGAGGCTAAGATATTTAATGTATCGAATGGACAAATTTTAAATTGAAGGAGGAATATTTAGTGTTTTTGCATTTAGGTGAAAATGTTGTAGTTCCTATTAAAGACATTATTGGAATATTCGATTTACAAAATACAATGTATAGTTCTGATACAATACAATTTTTAAGATTAGCAGAAGAAGATGGATTTGTGCAAAGAATTACAGAGGAACAACCAAAATCTTTTATAATAGCAGAAGTTAATAATAAAAGTAAAATATATCTTTCACCAATATCATCAACAACATTAACAAAAAGAACTGATATGGATTATGGTTCTTAATTTTTAGAAAATTAACAATTTTAATATTTATTAAGTTTAGGAGGATTCTGATTTGGAACAAAATAATAGAGAATATGATGAAAATCAGATACAAGTTCTTGAGGGATTAGAAGCAGTAAGAAAAAGACCGGGTATGTATATTGGAAGTACGAGTTCAAGAGGTCTTCATCATTTAGTTTATGAGATAGTTGATAATAGTATTGACGAAGCACTAGCTGGTTATTGTGATAAGATAGAAGTTAATATTAACGAAGATAATTCAATTACAGTATCTGATAATGGTAGAGGTATTCCTGTAGGCATAAATGCTAAAATGGGAAAATCAAGTGTTGAAGTTATAATGACAATACTACATGCTGGAGGGAAATTCGGTGGTGGAGGATATAAAGTTTCAGGTGGATTACATGGAGTTGGTGCATCTGTAGTTAATGCTCTTTCAGAAGAATGTACAGTTACTGTAAAAAGGGAAGGTCATATTTGGCAACAAGATTATAAAAGAGGTAAGATAGTTGAGGATCTTAAAAAAATAGGTGATAGTGATGAAACTGGTACAAAGGTATATTTTAAACCAGATTCAGAAATATTTGAAGAATTAGTATTTGATTTTGAAGTTTTAGCTCAAAGGTTAAGAGAGTTAGCCTTTTTAAACAAAGGTATTTATATAAAGTTAGTAGATAAAAGAACAGAAAAAGAAGAAATATTTCACTATGAAGGTGGAATTAAATCATTTGTTAGTTACTTAAATAGAAATAAGGTAGCTCTTCATGAAGAGCCAATGTATATAGAGGGGATGAAAGACAACATATCTGTTGAAATAGCATTGCAGTATAATGATGGATATACAGAAAATATTTTTTCATTTGCAAATAATATAGATACAGTTGAAGGTGGAACTCACTTAGTTGGATTTAAAACAGCATTAACTAGAGTATTCAATGATTATGCTAAAAGATTTGGATATATAAAAGAAAATGATAAAAACTTTACAGGTGAGGATGTAAGAGAAGGTCTTACATCTGTAATATCTATTAAGATTGAAGAACCACAGTTTGAAGGGCAAACTAAGACAAAACTAGGAAATAGTGAAGTTCGGGGAATTGTTGATTCATTTGTGGGAGAAAATATAGGTATATTCTTAGAGGAAAATCCTAATATAGGCAAGATAATAATAGACAAGGCTTTAATGGCAGCTAGAGCTAGAGATGCGGCGAGAAAAGCAAGAGAATTAACAAGAAAATCAGTATTAGAGAGATCGGCATTGCCTGGGAAATTAGCAGATTGTTCTTCGAAAGATCCTAAAGAATGTGAAATTTATATAGTCGAAGGGGATTCAGCGGGTGGATCTGCAAAACAAGGAAGAAATAGAAAATTCCAGGCTATTTTACCATTAAGAGGTAAAATACTAAATGTTGAAAAACAAAGATTAGATAGAATATTAAATTCAGATTCAATAAGAAATATGATTACTGCATTTGGTGGAGGAATAGGAAAAGATTTTGATGTTGAAAAACTTAGATACAATAGAATTATACTTATGACGGATGCCGATGTTGATGGTGCTCACATAAGAACATTATTGTTAACATTCTTTTATAGATATATGAAAGAACTAATAGAAGATGGGCATGTGTATATTGCACAACCTCCATTGTTTAAGGTTAACAAAGGTAAAAAAGAAATATATACTTATTCAGATGCTGAACTAGAAAAGGTATTACAAGATATTGGTGGAAAAGATA
>Ga0302165_10000840_pt1 | contig 10900 bp, 9 predicted proteins | sample I_Fen_E3_2_FD_193499 | JGI IMG/M metagenome (GOLD analysis project Ga0302165, IMG submission 193499) | Peat permafrost microbial communities from Stordalen Mire near Abisko, Sweden - I_Fen_E3_2 | ecosystem: Environmental > Terrestrial > Soil > Wetlands > Permafrost | place: Sweden: Abisko... | reverse complement strand
TACACCAAAATTGTCTATTGCCATACTTGTACTTCAAATTTGCATGCCTATCAAAAATCATGAGTGAACTCTTACCTTTGAGATATCCCATAAATGCTGAAACACTTAATTTCGGTGGTATACTTACGAGCATATGTATATGATCTTTACATGCATTTGCTTCTAATATCTCTACTCCCTTGTGATCACATAGTTTTCTTAGTATTACTCCTATATCTGCTTTTCTCTTTCCATAAATCACTTGTCTTCTATATTTTGGTGCGAAAACTATGTGATATTTACAATTCCATTTACTATGTGATAAACTACTATTGTCCATTTAGGACACACCTCCTTGTATTATAGTTGTAGTCGGCAAACCTACTACTATTTTACAATGGAGGTTTTGTTTTTTCTACTCAAAGCTAAAAGCTCTTTAGAACCACAGGTCTAACCTGTGGTATTCAAAATACAAAAATCCTCAACAATACTTGTGTTAAGTATCGTTGAGGATTTGGCATTATTTCTTATATATAAATATTTACTTATTTATTATTTCTTTAAATTCAAAATCACATTCTTGTAAGGGAACTATTTTTGTTTTCTTAATAAATTTATATCCGAAATACAAACATACAAATATAGGAATACAAATATAGTTTGTGATAAAATCAAACCAACTAAAGGTCTCAGCTTGAAATATCCATATATTAGCTCCAAATATAACAACTACACATATAATTATAGATATTATTGGTCCGTAAGGATAAAATTTTGCTTTAAATTTTAAATCTTTTAAATCTCTGCCTTGAGCTATGTATGCTTTTCTAAACCTATAATGACAAATTCCTATACCTAACCATGCAAAAAAAGCTGTTATACCAGAAGCATTATAAAGTATGTAATATATCTTTCCATCTCCAATTAAGGATGCAAAAAAAGCTGAACATGCAACTATAGTAGTAGCATACAATGCATTTATAGGAACACCACGCTTGTTTACCTTTGATAAAAACTTAGGTGCTTTGCCTTCCTTTGCTAAAGAATATAACATACGCGATGCTACATAAAGTCCAGAATTCCCACAAGATAATACTGAAGTTAAAATTACTGCATTCATAACACTAGCTGCAAATGCTAGTCCACACTTTTCAAATACCATAGTGAAAGGACTATATGCTACACTATCTGCACCACTTTTTAACAGATTTTCATTAGTAAACGGAATAAGAAATGCTATTACTATAATTGCACCAATATAAAACAATAAAATACGCCAAAAAACTGTTTTTATTGCTTTAGGTACATTTTCCTGTGGATTTTCAGATTCACCTGCTGCAAGTCCAACTATTTCTGTTCCAGAAAAAGAAAAACCTGCAACTAAGAATACATTTATAATTGCAAGCATGCCACCAACAAATGGACCCTTCCTGCCAGCACCATCTGATAGCACCCAGTTATTAAAACCAGGTGAATTATTTCCTATGATACCAAATATCATAAGAACACCTACTATAATAAATATAATAATAGTTGCCACCTTAATGCTTGCAAACCAGTATTCACTTTCACCATAAACTTTAGCTGATAAAATATTTAAAATAAAAATTATTGCTAAAAAAAATATACTCCATATAGTACCATTTGTATTTGGAAACCAAAACTTAACTATAAGTGATCCTGCAACTAATTCAGCTGCAACGCATATTGCCCAACAAAACCAATAATTCCATCCAAGAGTAAATCCTAATGCAGGATCAACAAATCTTGAGGCATAAGTTTCAAAGGAACCTGAAACTGGCAATAATGTTGACATTTCACCCAGTGATGTCATAAGTAAATAAACTACCATTCCCATAATTAAATAAGCCAAGAGTGCTCCCCCTGGCCCAGCCGTACTTACAGCACTTCCACTAGCAAAAAAAAGACCTGTCCCTATAGAACCGCCGATTGCAATCATATTCATATGCCTTGCTTTTAAACTTCTATGAAGTTCATTATTTTGTCCTTCTTCAACATTCTTTTTCATTCTTCATCACTTCCTAATCTATAATATGTAATTTGAAATAATAAGTCATATGCCATAAAATAGACTAGCTGGCTTTCTTGCTATTTTTGATATGATTAATATTATATTTAATACTAACATAATATGAAATATAAACAATATAAATTTTCCTGTGTATATACTTCTAAAAAGTAAATTAGACCCATTAGAAATAACAATATATCAAAAATATGCGTTATATTAATTGAATTCATCAATGACATAACATATAATATTAACAAAGAATTACTAATTTTCAACTTTTGTTCGTGGAATATATAGCATATCTTTGATCTGCTACTTTTTTTCACATACCTTACAATAAAATCTATAGAAAAGAGGAAAACTATTATGAATCCAATAAATAATATATTAAAAAATTTTTCATTAATTATTTTAGATGGGGCATTAGCTACAGAACTTGAACATAGAGGTTGCAACATTAACGATTCTCTTTGGTCAGCTAAAATTTTAGCTGAAAATCCTGAAATAATCGAGAAGGTACATTATGATTATTTTGCTTCTGGTGCAGATTGTGCAATTACATCAAGTTATCAAGCTACTATCGATGGTTTTGTAGAAAAAGGCTTTACTGAATCCGAAGCAATATCACTTATTAGAAAATCTGTTAGTATTGCTAAAAAAGCAAGAGATGATTTTTGGAAAGATCCTTTAAATAGGACAAACAGACCTGTTCCATTAGTTGCTGGTTCAGTAGGTCCCTATGGCGCATATCTTGCAGATGGTTCTGAATATCGTGGAGATTATAAAATTACAGAAGAAGAGCTAATTAATTTTCATAGACCAAGAGTAAAGATTTTAGTGGAGGAAGGTGTAGATATTCTTGCTTGTGAAACTATACCTAATCTTATAGAAGCTAAAGCTATTATAAAACTACTTGAAGAATTTCCTGGAGTCTATTGTTGGATAAGCTTTAGTGGTAAAAATGATTTAGAAATAAGTGATGGAACACTAATTTCTGATTGTGCTAAATTTCTAGATAGCTGTGATCAAGTGGCTGCCATTGGAATAAATTGCACTGCCCCTCAGTACGTACAATCATTAATTACAGAAATTAAAAGCAATTCGAACAAGCCTGTAGTAGTATATCCAAATTCAGGTGAAGAATATAATGCTAATTCTAAAACATGGCATGGCGATTCCTCTAGTGAAGCTTACTGTTGTAATGCTAAAGGTTGGTTTGATAAAGGAGCTAATCTAATTGGAGGTTGTTGTAGAACAACTCCTGAAGATATTAAAGCTATTGCTACATGGGCTAGAAAATAACAAGTAAAGATGCTATAACAAAGAAGCCTCAACAATACTTGCATTTAGTATTGTTGAGGCTATATTTAATATGTGTATATCTTATGCTATAGGAGCCATCAGTATTTTTCCTGTTCCACGGTATACATTAACTAATCCTTCACCTGAAACAGCAGATCCAAGTAAACTTTTACTTGATTTTTCAACTCTAAAGTCTAATGATTTAGACCAAGCAATTGCAAAATTTCCATCAATTCTAACTTCATCATTCTCTAGTTCAAATTCTATAAGTTCATCTCTTGGAATAGGACTTTCTAATACAGCAACTCCTTGTCCGCTAAGACATAAATTAAATAATCCTTCATTTCCAAGAAGTGCTGAAGATAGATTTGATCTAGCTACTACCTTTTGTTGAACTGTTGATTCACAAGCAAGAAAAAGTCCATCATCTAATACCATTCCGCCCCATTGTGACACATCTTCAAGTAAAATATGTTTATAAGTAGGCTCTAACATTAATAATCCATTACCTTGATACTTAGGTTTAATTGCAGATTCCTTTGTTACCTTAGAAGATAAAGCTTTTCCTAATAAATCACCAAATCCTTTAACATCAGCCCCCATAGTAACTGACCCTGAAGTCCATTGCATTGCTCCTGCACTAATTGTATATGCATTTCCTTTTAATTCAATTAGAACTTGTCTTTTTCTCACATTCATTTGTGAAGCATAATATGCAGCTATTGCATTTCCAGTATTTACACTTAAATCTTTTTTGTACTCAAGGACTTTAATATCTCCTTTAGCTTCTACAATTTCAATATTTTTATTTTCATAAAGATTTTTATATGTTATCATTTTATTTTTTCCCCCTCATACATCATTACAATTAATTACTATTATAATTTTTCATACATTTCCTGTCAAATAATCCCACCATTATACAACCCATAATTATGGTGCTTTAGATACTAATACATGTTTGAACGTTATAAATTTCCAGCATGTCTGTATATTAATTGCATAGTTATATATTTAACTTTTCCACTTAAAATATACATTTATATTATATTTCTTACTCATATACAATTTCAAACTTGTAACAAAAAAAATACCTCATAATGTCAGAAATTTCTAACATCATGAAGTATTTTTGTTAATTATATTTTAAATCATGAACATTATAATAAATAAAATTGAAATAACATACATTGACTTAGGAACGTCTTTAGCTTTACCTGTAAATATTTTTATTAACACATACGATATAAATCCAAATGCTAAACCATCTGTAATTGAGTATGTTAAAAGTGTCAATATTAATGTAAGGAATACAGGTAATCCCTCAGTGAAATCTGAAAAATCTATCTTTGTTATTGGTTCCATCATTAATAATCCTAAAACAATTAAAACTGGTGCTGTCGCAAATCCTGGTATAACTGTTAAAATTGGTGAAAAGAATAATGATAAGAAGAATAAGGCTGCTATTGTTACTCCAGAAAGTCCTGTTCTTCCACCTTCAGCAATACCAGCTGCTGACTCAATGAAAGCAACAGGTGTAGAAGTTCCTAAACATGCTCCGATTGTTGAACCAATGGCATCAGCAGTTAAAACTTTATCTGCATTAAGAACATTACCTTTTTCATCTAAGTATCCAGCTTTTGAAGCTAAACCAATTAAAGTACCAATACTATCAAATATATCTATAAATAACATAGTCATAATAGCTGGAATTATTCCTATTACCATTGCACTCTTAAAATCAAATTGCATAAATACTGGAGCAACTGATGGTGGCATAGATATTATTCCATTAGGTAATTTAGCAACCCCAAATATTACACCAAGCACGTATACAGAGAACATCCCAATAATAAATGAACCTTTTACATTTTTATGATATAGTACTGCTATTAATACTACTCCAATAAAAGCTAATAAAACTGGTGCACTTTTTATATTCCCAAGACCAACTAATGTAGCTTGATTAGCAACAATTATTCCTGCACCTTGTAATCCTATAAAAGTTATAAAAAATCCAATACCTATACTAATTGCATATTTTAAAGTTTGAGGAACACTATCAATAATTGCTTGCCTAACTTTAAATAAATTAAGTGCTAAAAATATAAGTCCTTCAATAAATGAAGCTGCTAAAGCTGTTTGCCATGAAAACTTCATTGTTAAACAAATTGTAAATGTGAAAAGAGCATTTAACCCCATACCTGGTGCCATACCAAATGGGTAATTAGCAACAAATGACATAATTAAAGTACCTATACAAGAAGCCAATGCTGTTGCTGTAAATACTGCTGATTTATCCATACCTGATTGACTTAAAATATCTGGATTTACCACCAATATATATGCCATAGTTAAAAAAGTTGTTATTCCTGCTAGTATTTCTGTCTTAACAGTTGTCTTGTTTTTTGATAAATGAAATAACTTTTCTAGAATACCGCTCTTCGTTTCATTTACCGGTTTTTTTGATAAATTGTTCAACTTAAATTCCTCCTATTTTATGAGCTCACAAATAAATACTGCAACTCAAAAACAATATTTTTTTCGTTAGTTAATTAACTAACATTGATAAGAAATATAAAAGAATATAACAAGAATTTATAGATACTCAATAACAATATATAAACCCCTTTGTTATTACAAAGGGGTTTATAAATAATCTAAAATATCTATAAACACCCATAGTCAGACAATTTACGGTAGTCCGGTAGAAACGCTTAAACCTTATTTCTAAGCATATACAGGTATAATTTTTATTATTTATATATGACATACCAATCTATTACATTCTGCTCTTTCATATCACTTTTGAAGTTTCAGTAATATTCTTGATAAAATAAATTAAGTACGCAATACATAGTTCTTTTTTATACACTTAATGCTACAATAATTTGTGCTATAAATCAATACTAAATTGCTAATTTCGTGAATTTTTTTATTTTTTTCAATGTAATGTTCGTGTTTTTGCCTGATTTTAATTAAATAAGTGAAATTCCAATGAAAAATATAACTGTACTTGAGTAATTACCCTAAATATTTACTTTTCTTTTTACTAGGAATTACAACTTTCTCCTGAAAATCAAAACATTCTTTAGCAATATCCTTATTAAGAAAAATTAAACATATTAAGTAGTAATTTCTATTAATCCATTCATAGTATCTGAAAAATCCCATACTATTTGCAACGTAGTAGTTGCTCCTACAAATGTAATTAAGCTGTAAATAATACGATAAATTTTTATAGCTGATTTTTTTCTAACTAATGAATTCTAAAGATTTCTCACCATAATATTCACATCCTAAAATTGTAGGAAATACAAATAGATCAATCCTCCATAATTTAATCCTGTATCTTACTCACATCACTCATTTAAATTCTGCCTTTCTATAAAATTAATATGTTGCTCAAAAAGAAGAACCTTTAATTAAATACCTTTAATTTTTTTCTATATGCTATATAATATTAATATAATATATTTCATGGGAGGTTTAATTTTTTTATGAATAATACTCTAACAGAAGAAAATATTAAAAATTTAAGAGAAGAATTAGATTTTAGACTGACAGTAAAAAGAGCTGAAATAGCAAAGGAAAAATTAGTAGCTGCTGCACATGGTGATAGGTCAGAAAATGCAGAATATAAAGAAGCTTGTGCAAACTACAGAGAAAATGATAATAGAATTCAATATTTATTAACTATGATTTCAACAGCAACTTTGATAGATGATACAAATGTAGATAAATCAATATTAGGAATCAATAGTAAAGCTAGAATTAAATTTATAGAGGATGAAGATCAAGTTATTATAACATTAGTAACTACTATGGATTTAGACCCTGCAAATATGCGTATAAGTATAGAATCAGATTTAGGAAAAGCATTATTAGGTAAAAAAGCTCACGATATCGTTGATGTTAATGCTCCAGGAGAAAAATATACAATAGAAATATTAGAAATATTATAAAAAAGTGAAATTTAAAGGGACTCTTTTTTTAGATTCCCTTTACTGCATTATATAATTCAAATAATCTGTACCCTATAATTTTTATCGTTTCAAAGTATAAAAATAAATTTTTAAAAATTGCATAAATCAAAAAGCCATTTATAATCATATGCTAAATTAATTATTAAAGGTTTAGAGGAACTTGGATACTTTAATTTCAAAGTACATATCTTGTAATATCAGTCCACTTTTTTGTGATAAAAAAGTATCATCTTTACATTGAAATCCAACTTTTTTATAAAAATTAACAGTATCTAATCTAGAATTTAAGTGTAAATAATTCATATTACATTCTTTAGCCTTAATAATATGTCTTTTCATCATCTCAAATCCAATCCCTCTTTGTGAATGCTCTGAATCAACAACTACATTAGTAATTTTCCCCTCACCATTATCGTTAGTCATTCTTGAATATCCAACAACTTTTTCTTTATCTAAAGCTACTAAGTGAAAACTTATATAATCTAATTCATCATAATCATATTTTTCAACCTTATTATATGGTGCAAAAAGTATATTAAATCTTAAATCTATTACTTGCTCAAACTCTTTACTTTTATAATCTGTGTATTTATATGTAATATCATCCATAGTCTTTTCCTCTACTTCTTATTTTGTAATAACATTATACAACACGTTCATTACTTTTGCATATTTATTCACAAAAAAGTTAATTAGTATTAGTCATTATTTGTTATATATTTTGACTTTAGTAAAAATATTATTCATATAATAATACAATTATCCCCAAATTAAATTTTTATAAGCGTAAAAATTCCTCAGCAACACCTTGATTATAGTACTGTGAGCATATACTTAATAAAACTCATTAAATTTTTATTGTCTCACCAGATTTAATTTTTATACTTTTTCGTCAACACTTATCCAAAGAGAAATTACTGTAGGATTATACACTATTCCACAATCTGCAGTAATCTCTTACGTGTTTCATCAAAATATTGTCCAAGTTCAATTTCAGTCATTAATTTATTATGAATATACTCTTATTCTTGTTTTTTTAATTTCAAGTCTGCTTATTTTTAGGCTTGTTATTTCCTCTACTATTTTAGCACCATAAGTTTTTCCCAACCTTAATATTATTAAACATTCCTTCCTTGCCTTTTATAATCATTTTACATTTTTTCTGTGGCATTATAATCTTTCCTGGCTTAAGCCCATGCGATTAAAAATGTTTATTGGTCGCGTTTCAAGCCTTACCACATGTTCTTGGGAAAGTTGAAGTTCTGCTACATCTTCAATAGTTACTATACGTTCATCGTTAGGTATAAACGTAGATTTTAAGATCGATCCTCCCATTTTCTTTTTGCTTTCATTACATTCTCTTCACTAAGATTGGTTTCACCGACTATTTCACCCATTCCACAACCTCTATCAATCATTTCTTTTGCTTTTTCCATAGCTTTTTCATGCTCACCTTTTTTCAATTTGCCCATTAAAATTCACCTCCTTTTAATTATACTAAGTCGCAAAATTAGTATAACCTTAGGGTAAAATTCTTATTCAAAATTCAAAATTGATTAGCTTGCTACATTAGATTTTTATGTCTTTCCATCTTACCTTAAGGCTAGTTTCCCAAAGAATTACATTAACTATTAGAAGCATTAATGCATAAATTCCAACAAATATAATATATTGACAACTAAAAAAATATATATTATTATAAAAATACACCAAATAGGTATACTTTAAGGAGTGGAATATATGAATATAAATCAAGAATGTGATTATGCATTTAGAATAGTCCTTATGCTATCTAAAGAAGGTTTAGGTAATAGATTAGATGCTAAAACTTTATCAGAACAAGGAAGTATTCCTCTTAGATTTTTATTAAAGTTAACTAGAAAACTTACTCAATCAGGAATAGTTAAATCATTTAGAGGGGTCAATGGTGGTTACTCCATAACAAAAGAACCTGAAAGTATAACTTTAAAGGATGTAGTTGAAGCTATACAAGGTCCAATTATAGTTACTAGATGTATTTATGATAAAAACGCATGTAGCGCTAATAAAATCAGTTATTGCTCTATACATAAAGCTTTGAGTAATGTTCAAAATACATTAATAGACGAATTAGAGAAAGTAAATTTTGAAAAACTTAAAAATGATCCTTGGTAATTTTATAGTACAATAACCAATATGAAAGGCGAAAACCTTTTATATTTTAACTTAAAGTATACCAAAACGGTATACAATAGAATAAGCTTTCATTATTTTTTAATATTTATATATAAGGAGACGATTATTATGTCAGTGTGTACATCAGCAGATTGTAAATTGTGTGAATTTTTATCAACAAAAGAGGAAGTTGAAACATCTTTTAATAGAGTTGAAACTCAAAAGTCAAAATGTAAATTCGGAAAAAATGGTGTGTGTTGTAAACTATGTTCAAATGGACCTTGTAAGATTACACCTAAATCACCAAAAGGAGTTTGTGGTGCAGATGCAGATACTATAGTTGCGAGAAACTTCTTAAGAGCTATCGCAGCTGGTTCAGCATGTTATCTTCATGTAGTAGAAACTACAGCAAGAAACCTAAAAAGCATTGGAGAAGGAAAAGGTAACCTTAAGATAAAAAGTGTAGAAACATTAGATAAACTTGCAGAAATCTTTGATATTGTAGAAACAGATACAAATCAAAAAGCAATTAAAGTAGCAGATGAAGTTTTAAAGGATTTATATAAGCCAAGATTTGAAAAAATGGAGTTAGTAAAAAAATTAGCTTATGCTCCAAGATATAAAGTTTGGGAAGAATTAAACATACTACCAGGCGGAGCCAAATCAGAAGTCTTTGATGCTATAGTAAAAACTTCTACAAATTTAAATAGTGACCCTATAGATATGTTATTTAATGCATTGGGACTTGGAATTGCTACAGGAATATATGGTTTGGTTCTCACTAATCTATTAAACGACGTTATGCTTGGAGCACCAAAAATCAGACAAGCAAAAGTAGGCTTTAGGGTAATCGATGCAGATTATATAAACATAATGGTAACAGGACATCAACATTCTGATATTGCGCATCTTCAAGATAAATTAATAACTGAAGATGTTAAGAAAAGAGCAATAGATGTTGGTGCAAAAGGTTTCAGACTAGTTGGATGTACTTGTGTAGGACAAGACTTACAAGTAAGAGGAGAACATTATGCAGAAGTATTCTCCGGTCATGCTGGTAATAACTACACAAGCGAAGCAGTACTTGCAACAGGTGGTATAGATTTAATTGTATCAGAATTTAATTGTACAATACCTGGTCTTGAACCAATAGCCGAACAATTTAAGGTAAAAACTATTTGTATAGATGATGTAGCTAAGAAAAAAAATGCTGAGTATATAAATTTTGATATGACTAATGCAGAAGAAATAAGTGAAAAAATTATAATTGAAGCAGTAGAAAGCTATAAAAAAAGAAGAGCTGTTGTTAAAATAGATATTCCTAAAGATCATGGTCATGATGATGTTGTGACAGGAGTTAGTGAAGGTTCATTAAAAGAATTCTTAGGTGGCAATTGGAATGGGCTTATTGATTTAATAGTTAAAGGGAAAATTAAAGGTATAGCTG
>Ga0302165_10000838_pt1 | contig 10901 bp, 8 predicted proteins | sample I_Fen_E3_2_FD_193499 | JGI IMG/M metagenome (GOLD analysis project Ga0302165, IMG submission 193499) | Peat permafrost microbial communities from Stordalen Mire near Abisko, Sweden - I_Fen_E3_2 | ecosystem: Environmental > Terrestrial > Soil > Wetlands > Permafrost | place: Sweden: Abisko... | reverse complement strand
AAACGGGCTGCAGGGTTTAATGAGGTTGAAAATTATTTTTGAAGGTATTTACTATTCCTCCTCTCATATGTCCCCTATCAAGGGGACGATCCGTCAGCTGACGGAGGAGGGGTTCAGTTTTAAAACACAAAATGTCTGTATCCTGCGTTGCCTTCACACAAGTAGCAGGAAAGATATAATGTCGTATTCTCAGCATCAATTGCCGTCCCATTTATGGGACGGATGAGAATGTAAAACTAATTCGGCTTTAGCCAAATAATTGTTTTAATTTGGCTAAAGCCCTGTAGATCTTTATCATTTTATCCGTCCCATAAATGGGACGGCAACTGAAAAAAATACATTTTACCTATAAATTAAAATAGGACATTAAGTAATTGAGAATATTTAATGATATGTTTTCTGTTTTGACCCCCAATCCGTAAAGGGGGCTTTAAGACATATTTTCCTATATTATAGCTATTTTTATTCAAACAGATGATGCTTTCTTAAGCCTCCGTCAGCTGACGGATTGGGGGTCAGAAATTAATTATTTAAGAAATATATCAATAATAAATTCGACTTACTTATTTACTTCCAGTCATATTATTCCATTTACTTGGAAGTAAATACTGTCGTCTAATTTTTATTGTTGCACGCGGCAAAGTTCCTACAAAAAAACGACATTTCCTATTTCTTTCTCGTTTTAAAGACAAACGAAAAGAGGATGACCATTTTGAACACCCTCTTTCCCATTTTCCAGCCTACCAATAAGCTCTACAATATCAGGCTGGTTTGCAAAGCGCTCCATGGACCCGACAGCTCAGGATGTTTAGTGTTATACCAACGGAAATAAATATACAGATTCTTTCCCGAACTACCGGCGCCAAGGCTCAAAGTAATAATTGCCTTGGTCGACAACTCTTTGTTTAATCCCGGCGCTTCTGCCGAAACAGGAGGCGTGTCGCCCACCTGATACAAAAACTGAACACTATCTGCTCCTCTATAAATAGAAGCCCGTTGTCCCTTGACAGTATAACATTTGAGAACTACAGTACCACCGCCAAGAGGTTGAATACTGGCAACTACTGCTTCGGTAATAGGCGTAACCGGAACCGTGCGGGTTGTTTTTTGAAGCACCCCTTTTTTGATATTAAAGGTCTCCATATCTACTATGGTTACGTTGGGCGATGCGGCAATACGGTCGAGAAAATGAACCGACTGGTCAAAATCAGTGGCTATGCCGATCAGTTCCAACAACTGATCTTTTACAGCAGTGGTTCTGCTGTTCTTTTTATCGCTGTACCTGCTGTACAACGGTGTCCATTGTCCCAGAAAGTTAGACCATCGGTCCATTTCGGGCTGTAGTACGCCAAGTCGCTCGGCATTGGAGGGAGAGCCCATTAGCAAATAGGCAGTTGTGTTCATCAAGTACGAATTAAAAACATTAATCGCTCTGGGAATTCTTGTGGTTGTTGCCATAGTTATTATTTTTTGAGTGAATACTGTGGGCTTATCCTTGCGGGAACCCTGTTTTTTGAATTGAAAAAATCTATTATATTTAGTAAAACATTTATAGATACAGCATTTAAACAGGTGTGCAGCAAATGTATGGGGCAATTCGTCTATAGGCAATAGCGACCAATGATTATTTTTTTTACAAACTAAATATCAGACAAAAAGAGCAAACTAAAAATTGGACAAAATTCTAAGTTAAATAATATTATCAAAGATTATAAAACCCTAAAATCTCCTCGAAATTATGAAAAACACGAAACAATACTATGATGAATTTATTGCTCACTTTCAGCAGTTAGGCACAGCCGATTATAGCATCGTAGAAATCAAAAAGGAAACATTAGAGCAACAGGCCGTAGGTAGCAATACCTGTATTGCCATTTACGATTTTATCAAGGACGAATACGAAATTCTACACTGGATATTCGATACCAAGGACAGCGACAGACCCCGAACTATGAGCCGACAGGCCATGGCGGCATTGATACATCCTTCCGATATTGATTACACCATCCACTGTAAAATGCGAACACTCGGTGTGCTCGAAACACTGCCTCCCGAAGAACTGGGCGATTATAAGATAGCATACGAATGCCGCATGAAAGATCATCGGGGCATCTATCACCGCATCATCCATCAGTTTATGGTATTGCAAACCAACGAGCAGGGTAAAATATGGTTATTCCGCTTGCAACTGAACCGCATGGCATCGCAGGACGATGAAGTACCACCCCGCGGAATGATTATCGTCAATACCAGAACCAATAAAAAGCTGAAATGGAACAACGAAAACTGCCTAACGCCCCGCGAGATAGAAATAGCCGCCTACCTGGCCGAAGGCTATGATAGTAAGAAAATAGCCCAAAAACTATTTATTAGCAAGAACACGGTGGACAATCACAGGCGCAATATTCTACGCAAAACACAGACTTCCGATACCGGACTGGCCCTGCTCTATGCACGCACTTTGGGGCTGATCTAATTACCAGTCCCGCGCTGTTTTTAGCAACAAGCATAAAATTTACAAACATTGATTTACAGAACTTTATAAAAACAATAACCCACCTAACCGTTCGGACAGATGACCTTGAAGCCATAGAAATGGACATTGGAGTTTCTTCAATGCACATTTCTATTTCTTCGTTGTACATTTCTATTCCTACAATGTATATTTCTATTCCTACAATGTATATTTCTATTTCAAAAATGTATATTTCTAATTCTACAATGTACATTTTTATTCCTACAATGTACATTTCTATTTCTTCAATGTGCTTTGTTGTCATAAAAAAGTGATCTATTGTTCAATTTATACGACTCAACGCCCTATCCTTCCACTCCATTATTTTACCCAACCGACTTGTTCAACCGACCAATCGCATTAACGCAACAGTACATCCCTTTCTCCCACTTTTAGGGTACTCTATCCACTGCCGAAAACGATGCAATGCCGCTTCTACCCTACCGGATAGAATATCGTAAGTACCAGCTTATTCCACCACCTATAGCAAAAAACAACTATTTTAAATTTTAATTAAACAATACGTTATTAATGCGAAAATTTGTTTCTACCTTTGGGGCTGAAATTTAATTAAAAAATGAATAAACACTTCGCCTAAAGTGGAAATAGGTGCAACTCAATTGCACATATTCAGCTATATGAAGATATATGTGCAACTTAGTTACGCATATATTGGTGTTAGGCTCCATTCTAGAAAAAAAAGAAAGTGCGAATTTGGACAAATATAAATTGCAAAATAAATGATTGAAGAAATACAAGGAATAAAGAAATACATAACAAGCAACGCCAACGAAGATGCTAAACGACATTTGATTTATCCTTTCTTTAAAAAGATATTTGGAGATAAATTTAAAACTGAATCTGATGCTATGGGAGCTGACACCTATATAAAAGGTGAATTAGTTGTTGAATTGAAATCGAAATACGACCAATGGTTAAATGGATTTTATCAGGCTTTGCATTATTCTAAAAAAGGTTTGAGTTTTGGCACTATCTGCGTTATTACCAAAGATTTTATTGGTTTATGGAAGCTTAATGACTTACCAGATTTTGTCAAAAAACTAGCTGCAAACAGCGATGCACAAAAAGCTCCAAACGAAATTGGAAGTATTAATGCAAATAAAACAACAAAAGGTGAAGCATCAGAGATTTTAAAGAAATCTTTTTTCAGAATCAATGGGAAAGAATATGATGGTTTATTTTCTGAAGAAAAAAAGATTATAATTGATCTTTTTGAGTTTTTGAAAGTACTTAAAAACCTTGATTCGAATAGAATACAAATAAATACCTACGATTTTATAAATCACATAGAATCACTCAAAAAATTTTATGATGACCCATTGGATGCAGTACATTGTTTTTATGCAGTGGTTGGTTTTTGGGATATTACTTCAATGGTTGTAGATAATGATGAAGAAGATAACGATGTACAGGTTGTAAGTCAGAAAACAGGTAGAATAAGCGAACAAATTTATATAAAACCGAAACATAAACTTGAATTTAAAAAGTTTATTGAAAGTCATTATATCTTTACCAACGAAGGTTCAGGTTTAACTCCCGATTACTATTTTAGTAGGTTCGATGAAGTATTAAGCATTATAAAACCGGAATATGCAAAGCAACACGGTATATTTTTTACAGACATTAACCTAAGTAAATTTGCACTATGGTTTGTTCACGAAAACTTTGAAAGGAAACTAAGTGACAAGTATATCGTTTTTGACCCTGCTGGAGGTTCAGGAAACTTAGTAACCAGTTGGCGTGGACATTTGAAGCATAAAATTGTTTCGGAACTACAACCCGATTTATTACGAACTATCGAAAGACGTATGCGTCTCACCGTTCAGGAAGACGTAGAATTACTACAGGCTGGATTTACGATAATACCTAAAACTTCAGATAATGAGGGGTTGAATTTCCTCGACCGTTCGGCAAAAGATTACGTGGATATTCTGAAACGAGTGTTACACGAAAAAAACTTAGAACTTGATAAACCCATTGCCTTCTTACTTAATCCGCCCTATAAAAATACTGATGAGAAACAGGAAGCAAGAGAAAAAGAGAATGCTGAATATGTGATAGATAAAGATATATTGGCTCTTACCGGCGAAGATGCAGGAAAGGAAAGGTATTTGGCATTTCTGGCGCAGATTGTAAACATTGCCAAGTTACAAAACAACGAAAACAATGAGTTGAAACCACTTTTGATGATTTTTACACCAACTTCGTGGCTAATACCACGCCCAACCTATATTCCTTTTCGCAAAGAGTTTGATAAACATTTTAAATACGAAAACGGGTTTATTGTTACCGGAAAAGAGTTTTTTAAATTGGATGGCAAATGGCCACTTTCATTCACCATTTGGAGCTACAATTATGATGAAGAAGGAAACCAAAACAACGTAAAATTAAAAGACTTTACTTACTTTACAAAAAAAGATTTAGCAATAAACTGGGATGCAAGTTTAGAAGACATTCAAAATGAACTAAAACCAATCCTGAAAGAAGCAAAAACAATACGTTTTGATAATTCAAAGGGTGATATAAGAACTATATTACCAAAAATAAAAAACAAAAAAGATGAATTAATATATCAAACAAGATACGATTACAGCACAGCAAAACAGCAAAAAGACTATGGGAATTTAGTTAGTGGATTTCCGTTAAAAGATAATTCAAGACACTTTGAACTGAATAGAAAATGTGGCAATACTAATGGTTCGTATATTGGATTTATGGATGATTGCACTCCAGTAAGATTAATACAAGATTCATTAAATAGAATGTCAATCAAACCTGATAGAATTTGGTTTAGACTAGACAATGATTTTAAAGGTATAAATAAAACTAAAGTACATAATGGAGCAACCGATAATAGAAGCTATTGTGCGTATGATATAGACTCGGCTAGAGCAACATTAAGTTGGTTTGCAATTACCAAAGCAGTAAATGGGAAATATCCGGTATGGGCAAACCAATATGACATTTGGGCACCAAGCATTAGTAAAGAAAAAGAAGCTTATTATTATAGCTTGTGTTTTGCATTTGCTTTAGCCGAAAACCGCTGTGTGGTTACAAAGTTTGAGAAAGATAATCCGGTTGCGGGTGCACCCGAAGTTTTTGTAGACAATCCACTTTCACCTTTCAATCCCGAAAGTTTTTGGAATACAACGTTACAGAAAGAAATTGTAAAAGAACCTTCTTTGGCTTTTGAGTTGGTAGAATTAATCAAGCAACTATACAATACATTTGCTGCGAAACACAGTCAGACAGGAATCATACGCAATGTAGGTTTGCACAACGAAGCTTATTTCCGTTATTTCGATTATCCCGATTTTCTAACTCCAAACAGCGGATTAATTCAAATAAAGAAATTTGCCGAAATAAACTGTAAAGAAGATTTAAACCTGATATTCAAACAAATTTCTGAAAAAACCAAGGAAGTGAAAGAGGAAATTTACAGGTTATTGGTGGATGAGTTTAGGTATTTTGAGTGAAACTCATCTCGCTGGCGCAGGTTTGTAACCCGCGCTAGCAGTGATGGAACATTTAAATTATCATTAATTGACAAGATGATGGTTTAAAGTATTAGTCAGCACTACATGAGTATTATACAAATAGAAAATATATGGCAAAATTAAACATAATATTTTATTAACCTTAATTTATTTATTAGCTAAATGGAAAAATTGAAGATAAACCTTGAAAATTGTTACGGAATTGCTAAACTTAATACAGAGTTTGATTTTAGTAAAGGAAGTGCTAAAATTATTTATGCACCTAATGGTTGTATGAAAAGTTCATTTGCAAAAACAATGTCTGCAATCTCAAAAGGTACAAAACCAGAAGATCAAATATTTACTGAAAGGGAAACTAAATATAGTGTCACAATTGATGAAAAAGATATAACACCAAAACAAATATTGGTTTTTGAATCAAATCCTGAAGATTATTCTTCAAAAGACAAAATGTCTACGCTTTTAGTCAATAAAGAACTTAAAGATCGTTACACTGCTATTCTAGATTCTCTAGAAAAGAAGAAAACAGAATTATTCAAAAACATTAAAAGTGTTTCCGGTTCTTCAAACGCAGAAATGGAAATAAATATTCTACTTAAGAAAAAAACGATATTTGATTCACTAGATTTTATAAAAAAGGAGGTAAATGAAAAAATATTTGAAGAAGTAAACTTTAAATATGGAGAAATAATAAATTCAAAAGTACAAGATTTCTTAAAGGATAATTCAATTTTAATTGCTGATTATTTAAAACAGTATACAGCATTAGTAAGCGACTCACCTTTCTTTGAAAAAGGAGTTTTTGGTACTGAGAATGCGAATGTAATTACAAAATCATTAAATGATAATCGTTTTTTTGACGCTCATCATAAACTAACACTAAAAGATGGAAAAGTTGTAAATGATGCAACTGAATTAGAAAAAATTATTCAAACTGAAAAGGAGCGGATATTTAAAGATGATGCTTTAATGAAGAAGTTTGAAAAAATAGATACTGCTATAACGAAAAATGCTGATTTAAAAACATTCAAAAGAGTCATAGAAGCAAATCCTGCAGTATTGACAACAATAATAAATTATGAAACTTTTAAGAAACAATTATGGATCAACTATTTCTCAAACTTTAAAGAAAGCTTTAATTTACTTTTGAAAGAATATCATGATTCGCAAGCTGAAATTAATAGTATAATCAAAGAAGCAAATTCTCAAAAAACTAAATGGGAAGATGTCGCAAATCAATTCAATATTAGATTTGATGTTCCTTTCAAATTAAAAGTTTTGAATCAAGAAGATGTAATTCTAAAGGACAAAATAATTCCCAGCATTGCATTCATTTATAATGATGGGCGAAGCGATGGAAAAGGAGATTTAGAAATTGATGAAAATTCCAGCAAGCTAAAAGCTTTTAGTACAGGGGAACGGAGAGCACTATATTTGTTAAATGTAATTTTCGAAATTAAAGCAAAGGAAGTAGATGGGATGGAATGTTTATTGATATTTGATGATGTTGCTGATTCATTTGATTATAAAAACAAATATGCAATTATTGAGTATTTAAAAGACATCTCTGAAAGTAATATTTTTAAGATGATTATACTTACTCATAATTTTGATTTCTATCGAACAGTAGCTTCAAGATTACCGATAATACATCGAAGTGATTGTTTTATGACAATTAAATATGATGATGAAGTGAAAATTACTCCAGGTAACTATTTGAAAAACGTTTTTGAATCTTGGGTTAAAGAAGTTGAAACGAATCAGACTATATTTATTGCATCCATACCTTTTGCACGAAATCTAATTGAATATATTAAAGGTGAGTCTGATTCAAATTATTTAAATCTAACAAACTTATTACATATAAAAGCGGATACAAAAACTATTACGACAAATGATTTATCTATTATTTACAATACAATTTGGACAGATAAAGTTTTTGCTTTTCCGGAGAAATCAGTTTACAATCTAATTATTGAAGAATCAGAAAAAATAATTCTTGATACTACAGAAACAGTACAATTAGAAAGCAAGATTATTTTGTCAATTTCTATTAGACTGTTGGCGGAAGAATTTATGATTAAAATGATTTCTGATAAAGTTGCTGTAGCAGCAATTATAAAGAGACCAACAACTAAATTGATGAAATTATATAAGGATGAATTTCCACTGAATGTTGAAGAGATTAAACTATTGGAGCAAGTTAATCTTATGTCTGCTGAGAATATACATATTAATGCTTTTATGTATGAACCAATTTTAGATTTATCTGATAAACATCTGAAAGATATTTATAAAAAAGTTCAGTTATTGCTTAACCCTGAATAATTTTCCCCTAGCTGGGGCGGGTCTGTGACCAGTGCCAATAATAAATAATATCTTAATTCTTAAAAGTAATAGCATCAACGATGATTGTACCATCAATGACAGTTCAGGAAATTCACAATGAAGTTTTTGAAGATTTAAAGAATATTGAGAAAATAACCAACGGATTTAATAAAGATTTCAGGAAATTAGTATTGAGGAAAAGTAGGTATCCTTTGACTAAGACCTATGAATACGTAACAAAGGAAAAGAAAAATTTATTTATTATTGGTTATACTGCTTTAAAAAGGAGTGATTGGGAAAATCCAATTATGCATTTTTATGGTGTTTATTCCCGTCCTGAAGGAAAGTATGTGGTTGCACCTACAATTGATATGAATACAAGTACTATTTATCCTCCGCATTTCTTTAAAAGATACAGAGAACGTATAGTTAAGGATGAAACAATTTCTAACGACGACATAATCAGATTATATTTTAAGAATGATTGGGGACTTACAGGTGCTAAAGTAAATCAAGATCATGAAGATGTTTATAATAGTTTTGAAGATGATGATAAAAACGAAAGAATAAGTATTGTAGCTGCAACTGCACAAGGATATTGCTTTGGAGTACAACAGGGAAATATCAACATAATCAAGACCATTATTTCTGAAGAGATGTTATTTGAAAATCAAAAATTTATTTTTCATGAACTTAGAAAAGCTTTTAATGAAATGAATAAAGAAAGATATGGGAAAGTTATTTAACCCTGTCCTCGCGGATATATAACCATTACTTACTTGCACAAAAGTGCGGGCTGGTCGGTGGGAACCAATCAGAACCATTCTGCATAGAATAAGATAAATACATCCGGAGGGACGGGGGGATGACATTGCCAACTTAGAACAAATAAAGTTACGCTTAACCAAGGAGGATAAAAATGAAAAAGCAATTATATGTAATATCAATACTTATTATTATTTTTATTTGTTATTCTTGCTCAAGAAAAGAACATAATCCAAATATAAAAAAAGTAGAAATACATTACGTTTTCCTTTATAATGCAACTTTTACAAATGTAGATTGCAATAAGTTTTATGATTATTTTTCTGGATCTATGGATAGTTTGACTATCACAGACAAAAAAACATTGTCCGAATTTGAAAAAGAATTGAATGGCTTAAAATTAGCTGATTCTAAATCTAAATCGCCTGATGTTAGAATAAAAATGAAAGTTTCTTATGAAAATCACATAGAGGAGCTTTGTCTCGATGCCTTTGTTATCGAAAGGGATGGAAAGATATACATATTTTCAGATAAATTCAAGAAGTTATTGTATAAAGCAGGTGCCATCAAAGAGCTATGGTGATCTTATCAGTAAATCTTGTCCTCGCGGATATATAACCATTACTTGCTTGCACAAAAGTGCGGGCTGGTCGGTGGGAAACAATCAGAACCATTCTGCAAAGAATAAGATAAATACATCCGGTGGGACGGGGCGGATTACGCTGCGCTCAGACTTGAACTATGCAGCGCACATACTTCATCTATCCAGATTGTTTTCAATAATTTAATTCAAAATTGAATGAAAAAAAGTTTTAAATTCTATACACAGTATAATCAATTTTACATTCACGATAAGAATTTCGAAAGTGACACTTCAAGTATTGATTTTTGGGATGATCAATCATTTTTTCAACGATTAGCTATAGGAAAAGGAATTCTCGGAGTTGCCACACAATCGTATGGTTTTATAAAAGGAGAAATTGAAATAATTCCTTTTCCACCTCAAACAATAGATTTAGAAATATTTGATCATGTAGTAGAAGCGGGTCTCGAAATAAAATCAGGAGAATTACAACTATCAGACTGCCCAAATACTGAAATTGAGATCAAGATAAAAATTGATTCAGGAAATTATCGTGCAAGAATTTATTCCTCCAACTTTGAAAGCGTATTAGAGACTGACTTAGATCATGACACTGACAACGACTTTTATAGAATAGAAATTTGGGCTAGTGAAGATATGACACGAAGTGTTTTAAAGCAATATGAAGGTTGAAACTATTCTTAAAGAGTAATCCCAGTTTCGCGTAGTCTCCAGACTACGCCAAGTTAGAAGCAAGGCTCTTGCCTTGCATATCAAAAATAGAATATAGAAAGCAGGAACTTTCCCTCCGTCAGTAGACAGCTTGTCCGACTACTGGCGGAGACAAGTTATAGCTTTGACTTAGCGGGACGCTATGCCAAACATCTGTAAAAATATGATTTACGCTACGGGGAACGGGGGAATTAGAAAACAAAAAGACAGTGACAGTGAAGAAGAATTTAATCATTATATTTCTTGGGTTATCGTTCTTGACAACTTCGTTGATTGTCGGAATGCCATTTGAATTTATGAACCCTACAATTGACAAGTTAGTAACAATCTTTCTATTACTTTTAATCACAGCATTATTCGTTTATCTTTTTGTACTTGCTTTACGACTTGAAAGAAAAATAATTAAAAGAATAACTATCGGACTGATTTGTATTTTGGCAATACCATACTCATTGACAGC